>Ga0209475_10000103_pt1 | contig 266022 bp, 153 predicted proteins | sample tdDd471_FD_187128 | JGI IMG/M metagenome (GOLD analysis project Ga0209475, IMG submission 187128) | Marine sediment microbial communities from the Atlantic coast under amendment with organic carbon and nitrate - tdDd47.1 (SPAdes)... | ecosystem: Environmental > Aquatic > Marine > Coastal >... | reverse complement strand
GACCCGACCGAACGAAGCGCAGGCCAAAATCCTCAAGAAACTCGCACTCTCCCATCTCACCGAGCCAGCCTATCTGAGCACCGCGATCACCCCACGCCATCAGTTGTGACCACACGGCGCCCCCAAGTGTCTGATGCCGCAGTGTTTTTTATCCGGGGTGGTCAAGATGGGGAGCGGAAGCGCGGGCGTGAGCGGAAGCGCGGGCGTGAGCGGAAGCGCGGGCGTGAGCGGAAGCGCGGGCGCGGGCGTGAGCAGAAGCGGAGGCTGAAGCGCGGGCGTGAGCGGAAGCGCGGGCGTGAGCGGATGCGCGGGCGTGAGCGGAAGCGCAGGCGTGAGCGGAAGCGCAAGCGTAGGCTACCCGCGGCCCGCGGTCGTCCCGACCGCACCGGCGTCTCGCCTACCAGCCGTTGAAGGCGGCGCGCTCGGCGGGCTCGGCGGGAGTGTCGAGGGACAGGTGGCCGCGGCGCTGCTCGGCCCAGCCGAGGAGCTGGGCGACCGGGGCCTCGTCGGCGGCGCCGGCGGCGGCCTTGAGCTGCCGCACGAGGAGCTTCGGCGGCACGCGGTCCGCGGCGCGCTCGACCTCGAGCCCGTCGAAGGGGAGCGTCGGCTCCTCGGCCAGGATCCCGATCAGGTCCGCCAGCGGGACGCCGGCTCGCTGCGGGTCCTTGACGGCCTGGAAGACCACGCTCGGTGCGCCGAAGAACGCCCGGGTCTGATAGAGCGGCTCGAGGTCGTCGTCGTCGGCGACGGCGATCACCAGCTCCTGGTTCGGCAGGCGCGCGCTGAGCGGGATGGCCGTGATGCCGAGCGACTCGGCGAGCCACCGGGCGAGGACTTCGCTCCGTGGGCCGACGTACGCGATGCGCGAGTCGTGATCGACACGATCCAGCAAGAGCGCGGCGCACTTCGCGATCCAGCTCGCGAGCCGCGCCGGCGCGATCCCCTCGACGCCCTCGTCGGCGTCGAGGAGCACCGCGCCGTAGCGGATGAAGAGGCGGTGCTGCAGATCCGAGCCGCCCTCCTCGGGCGGGAACGTCCGCGCACGGTCGGCGGCGGCCACGATCCAGGCCCCTTCGGGGTCGTCGGCCAGCGTGTCCGCGACGCCGTCCCAGCGCTCCCAGGCGCCCTCGAAGATGACTGCGGCGCCGTAGATCCGCGCCAGCTCCGGATCCGGCCACTCCGGCGCGAAGCGCTCGAGGTCCGCGAGCACCGCGGCGTGGTCCCCCAGCGCCTCCCGCGCCGCCGCGACGGCGATCGCCGGCGCGACCCCGTGGGGATCCCGCGTGGTCGCGGCCTGCGCCATCGACAGCGCGATCTCCGGATCCTCGCGGGCGAGGAACTCGCGCGCCAGCGCGACGAGCGGCGCCGCCTCACGGCTCGCCGCCGCGCGCTTGAACCCCTCGGCCAGCGGCCGCTCGTCGACCTTGGCCAGGACGGTCACGGCCCGCTCGAGGACGCGCCGGTCCCCCGGCACCCGCAGGAGCAGCGCGCGCATCCGGAGCAGCGCCCCCTGGGTGTCGCCCTCGCGCAGCGCGGCGTCGACCAACGCCAAGGCGTCGCGGGTCGGGTCCGGCGGCGGCGCGACCGCAGGCGAGGACGGGCTCGCCTCGACCAGCTCCTCGGCCTCGTCGAGGGTGGGCGTCGCTCCTCCCCAAAGCTGCTTCAGGCGTCGCCAAACCACGTTGTGTCTCTCCCGTCTTCGACGCGCTCAGCCGGCGCGGACCACCAAGCGGTCCGAGCACTCGTTGCACCACGGTTGGGGCCGTCTGGCAAGCCTGGCCGCGGGCCCGCGCCGGGTTGACGAAACCGAGGTGCGCCCGTTCTAGCAGCGAGGGAAAAAGCGCACGCGCGCTTTTTCCCTCGCCGCTAGAATGACTGATCCGGCGGCTTCGCCGCCTCCACCGGCCGCTGCGCGGCCAAGTCGAGTTCGGTGAAATGGCGCTTCGCTGCCATTTCACCGAGCTCTCCTAGAACGTCCCGAACCCGCCGCCCGGCTTCTTGCCGTCGTTGTCGCCCGGCTCACCGGTCTCGGCGTCGGGCTTGGTCCCGCCGCCGTGGCTGTTCGTCGCGCCGGGCCGCCGCAGGCGCGCCAGCCGCACGTGCTGCGTGATGTTGCCGGCGGTCCCCACGGTCACGCGCTTGGCGGCGTAGCGCGGCTTCCTGAGGGTCAGGACGACCTCGCCGCTGTCCTTCTCCCGCTCGACGTCGACGGGCGTCTCGCCCAGGAGCGCCTCGCCGTCGTAGACCTGCGCGCCGACGGGGGTCGACTCGACGCGGATATTGACCATGTCGGGGGGCGCAGGGGTGTCGGCCGCCACTTTGAGCGCGAACGCGCGGTCCGCCACGGCCAGGGCCACAGCGCCCGTCACGGTCCCCGCGTCGGGGTTCGTCTCGACCGCGTCGTCGGCCTCGACCTTCGCGACCTCGGCGTCCGCCCCCACCTCGGCGGTCGCGACAGAGGGGTCGGCCTCGGGCGCCGGCGCGCCGGTCGTCGTCCCGGTCACACCGTGCGTCGGGTTGTTCTCGCCGATGGTCGGCGGATCGCCGGCGACGGCGGTGCCCGCCTCGCGGTTCCCCAGGCTGCCGATCCACAGGACGAGCAGCACGATGGCCGCGGCGGCCAGCGCGGCGAGCACGACCAGCCCGGCGCGGGAGCGCTTCGTCTGGGAGGGCTGAGCGAAGGCCTCCGGCGGGACGACCGGCGACAGGCCGGTCTTCTCCAGCGACGACGGCGAGCGCTCGCTGCGAGACACGTCGAACGGGGACGGCCGCTCCTCGGTCGGCCCATCCTCGGACGCCGGGGCGTCCGCCGACGCGCGCAGGATCTCCATGTCGAGGCGAGGGGCGTTCACGGTAGGCGTCGCCAGCCCCTCGACCAGGAGCTTCTTGACCTCCTGGCAGTGCGCCGGGCGCGCGGTCGCGTCCTTCGTGAGCATCCGATCGAGCGCGCCCTGGAGCCCCTCCGGCACCCCGAGGCGCGTACGCTCGAGGATGTTCGGCGACGGCTCGTTGATGTGCTTGAGCATCACCTCCATCGGGGTGTCACCCTCGAAGGGCTTCTCGTCGGTCAGCATCTCGAACAGCAGGATGCCGAGCGCGTAGATGTCGCTCCGCCCGTCGATGTCGCGCCCCATCGCCTGCTCGGGGCTCATGTACGACGGCGTGCCGCAGATCATCCCGGTGGCGGTCGCCTGGGTCGAGTCGTCCCCCTGCATCTTGGCGATGCCGAAGTCGAGGACCTTCACGAAGTCGGGGTTGCCGACCTTCTGCTCGATGAAGATGTTCTCGGGCTTGAGGTCGCGGTGGGTGATGCCGTGGGCGTGGGCCTCCGACAGCGAGTCACAGACCTGCGCGAGGATGTGGACCGTGCGCTCGGGCGTCATCCGGCCCTCGTCGTCGAGGATGTCGCCGAGGGGGCGCCCGGAGAGCCGCTCCATCACCAGGTAGAGGAGGCCGTCGGTCGACTGGCCGAAGTCGTAGACGGTGATCGTGTTCGGGTGGGCGAGCTTGCTCGCGGCGCGCGCCTCTCGCAAGAAGCGCTTGATGGCCATGCGGTTCTGCGAGAACTCGCGGCGCAGGACCTTGATGGCGACCTCGCGGCCCATCGAGGTCTGCTCGGCGAGATAGACCGAGCCCATCCCGCCCTCGCCCAGCTTCGAGATGAGCGTGTACTTGCCGTCGAGCACGTGGCCGACGAGGCTCGGCTCCTCGTTGAGGATGACGAGCTTCTCGCCGTCGAGCTCACAGTGCGTGACCTCATCGCCGTAAACGCGGCTGCAGACGGGGCAGAACCTTTCCATCAGCGGCTTCTAGTGGCCCTCGCACACGGTCGGGGGTGAGTGGCGCTCTCGGGAGCCCTGCGCCGTGGGATCACTTTACGGGCGCCGTTTCAGCGAGGTCAACCAAGGGTGTAGGCATGTTCTTCCATCCCGCGGCCTTGAGCGGGACGCGCTCGGTAACCCGCGATCGGCGCGTGGCCCGCCCCCGATCGCCGATCGGTCAGGGCGCCCCGCCCTCTCCCACCTGAGCGCGGTGTCGGAGCCACGCGTCGGCGAGCACCAGCGCGACCATGGCCTCGACGATGACGACCGCCCTGGGCAGGACACAAGGGTCATGGCGCCCCTTGGCCGCGAACGTCGCGGCCTCGCCGTCCTCGGTGACGGTCTGCTGAGGCTTGAAGTGCGTGGCGACCGGCTTGAAGGCGACCCGGAGATCGATGGGCATCCCGTTGGAGATGCCGCCCTGGACGCCCCCCGAGCGGTTCGCGGTGGTGATGACCCGGCCGTCGGCGTCGGTCGCGAACGGGTCGTTGTGCTCGCTGCCGCGCATGAGGACGCCCGCGAAGCCGCTCCCGAGGTCGAATCCCTTGGCGGCCGGGAGCCCCAGCATGGCGTACGCGAGGCGCGCGTCGAGCTTGTCGAAGACGGGGTCGCCGAGCCCGGCCGGCACCCCGCGGGCGACGCAGCGGACGACGCCACCGACGGTGTCCCCGTCCTTTCGGGCGGCCTCGATGACTGCCTGCATCCGCGCCTTCGCGTCCAGGTCCGGGCACTCGACCGGCGCGCCGGCGGCGACCGCCTCGCGCGTCACGGCGAGCGGGTCGACCGCGGCGACGACGTCGGCGACCTGCTCCACCCAGGCGACGATCTCCACGCCGAGCCGCTCGCGCAGGAGCTTCCGGGCGATGGCGCCGGCGGCGACGCGGGCGACGGTCTCTCGCGCCGAGGCGCGCCCGCCCCCCGAGCGCGCGCGGTGGCCGTACTTCGCCTGATAGGTGTAGTCGGCGTGGCTCGGCCGGTAGAGCCGCGCCATCTCGCTGTAGGCCTTGGGCTTCGCGTTGGTGTTGTCGAAGAGGAGCCCGATGGCGGTCCCGGTCGTCAGCCCATCGGCGACCCCCGACATCAGCTTGACCTGGTCGGCCTCGCGCCGCGTCGTCCCGAGCGGGTTCTTCCCAGGGGCGCGGCGGTCGAGATCCGGCTGCAGGTCCTCGGGGCCGAGGGGGAGGCGCGGCGGGCACCCGTCGACGATCGCGCCGAGGCCGGCGCCGTGGCTCTCGCCGAAGGTCGTCACGCGGAACAGGTGTCCGAAGGTGCTGCCGCTCATCGCGAACCTCGTCCTCGCTGGGGTGGGCGGCGCGTCAGCGGAGCCAGGCCGCCACCGCGCCGAGGGCGACGCCGGCGCCGACGACGGCCGAGACCGCCGGGGTCCAGCCGCCGAGGCGCGGGCCGAGCCGCCACACGGCGGCCGCCACGGCGCCGCCGAGGGCGCCCCCGAGGCTACCGCTGATGGCGCCGACCGGGAAGGCGACGACGGTCCCGGCGAGCAGGCCGCAGACCCCGGCGAAGAGCGCGGAGAACCCGATCCCACGCCGCCCGGGCGGGCCGCTGGAGTCGGCGAAGACCGGCCACGCGACCGCCCCGATGATGCCGCCGACCAGGAGCACGAAGAGCCAGGTGTGGAGCCGGACGTCGCCGATGCCGCTGTAGGCGGCGCCGAAGCCCGCGGCGGGCCCGCTGACGAGCCCGAGGGCGGCGCCCTCGAAGACCTCGCTCATCCGGCGCGCGGGGACCTGCGCCATCAGAGCTCGCCCTTGGTGGTCAGCTCGGTCAGCAGCGCGTCGGCGCCCACCGCCATGGCGGTGAAGTTCGGCATCATGAAGCCGACGATGATCCGCTCGATGGTCGGCGCCATGCGCTTGCCGAGGAACCTCGGCATCGCCGGGATCTTGTCGCCGAAGACCGTGAAGTCACCCTCGACCTTGAGGATCGTCCGGGTCTCGGGCGCGTCGGGGTCGACGATGAAGCTGTTGATGCCCGAGCACGACGAAAACCGCGAGTGCTTGTTCTCGATGTACCAGTCGCAGGTCCCGTTGGTGAGGTCCCAGATCGAGTAGTCGACCCAGCCGAGGGAGTTCTTCGTCACGAAGGGACGAATCACCGCCGGCACGGACGACGCGGTCCCCTGCCAGGCGCGGACGGTCTTGACGCGGCCGTCGGGCTGCTCCTCGAGGACCTGCGTCTCGATGTCCGCGACGTTGGGCATGTGGTCGACGAGATCGTCCATCCGCTTGATGAGCGTCCGGACGACCACGTCGGCCGGGAACCCGACCTGGGACGTCGCCTCGAACCTCATGTGGCGACGATGTTCACGAGCTTTCCGGGGACGACGATCACCCGGCGCACGGTCTTGCCCGCGATGAGCTCCTGGATCCGGTCGATGCCCAGGGCCTGCTCCTCGAGGGCCTTCTTGTCGACGTCGGCCGCCGCGCTGAAGCGATGGCGGACCTTGCCGTTGACCTGGACGACGATCTCGACCTGGTCCTCGACGCAGAGCGCCTCGTCGTGCTCGGGCCAGGCGGCGGCGTTGATCGACGGGGCGTGGCCGAGCTTGGCCCACAGCTCCTCGGCGATGTGCGGGGCGAAGGGGTTGAGGCACAGGAGCATCGCCTCGTAGGCGGCGCGCGGGACCGCGTCGACCTTGGTCAGCGCGTTGCTCAGCACCATCAGCGCGCTGATGGCGGTGTTGAAGCGGAGGCCCTCGATGTCCTCGCCGACCTTCTTGATGGTCCGGTGCGCCTCGCGGGCGATGGCGTCCTCGCCCCAGCCGTCGACGAGCGGCTTCTGGCCCAGCTTCCACACCTTGTCGAGGAAGCGGGCCACGCCGACGATGTTCTCGGTCTGCCAGGGCTTCACCGCCTCGAGCGGCCCCATGAACATCTCGTAGAGGCGCATGGCGTCGGCGCCGAACTCGCGGACGATGTCGTCGGGGTTGACGACGTTGCCGCGCGACTTCGACATCTTCTGGTTGTCGGCGCCGAGGATCATCCCCTGGTTGACGAGCTTGTGGAACGGCTCGGGGGTCGAGACGACGCCGATGTCGTAGAGGACCTTGTGCCAGAAGCGCGCGTAGAGCAGGTGCAGCACGGCGTGCTCGGCCCCGCCGACGTAGAGGTCGACCGGCAGCCAGTAGTCGGCCTTGGCCTTGTCGCAGAGCGACTCGTCGTTCGTCGGGTCGAGGTAGCGCAGGTAGTACCAGCACGAGCCGGCCCACTGCGGCATGGTGTTCGTCTCGCGCCGCGCGGGCTTGCCCGTCTCGGGATCGGTCGTCTCGACCCAGTGGTCGATGGTCGCGAGCGGGCTCTCGCCGGTCCCGGAGAGGGTGTAGGTCTCGACCTCGGGCAGGGTCAGCGGCAGCGCGTCGTACGGGACGGCCTTCTGGCCCTCGCCGTCGACGTGGAGGATCGGGATGGGCTCGCCCCAGTAGCGCTGGCGCGAGAAGAGCCAGTCCCGCAGGCGATAGTTGACGGCCTTCTTGCCGAGCCCCTGCTCCTCGAGCCACGCGGTGATGCGGGCCTTGAAGGTCGGCGTGTCGAGGCCATCGAACTCGCCGGAGTTCACCGCGCGGCCGTCCTCGACGTAGGCCTCGTTCGAGACGTCCGGGGCCGACCCGTCGGGCAGCGAGACCACCGGGATGATCGGCAGGTCGAAGGCCTTGGCGAACTCGTGGTCGCGGGTGTCGTGGGCCGGGACCGCCATGATGGCGCCGGTGCCATAGGAGATCAGCACGTAGTCGGCGACCCAGATCGGGATCCGGGCGCCGTTGACCGGGTTGATGGCGTAGGCGCCGGTGAAGACGCCGGTCTTGTCCTTGGCCAGGTCCGTCCGGTCGAGCTCGCTCTTGGTGGCGGCCTTCGTCTTGTACTCCGAGACGGCGGCCTGCTGCGCGTCGGTCGTGATGTCGTCGACGAGCGGGTGCTCGGGGGCGAGGACCATGTAGGTCGCGCCGAAGAGCGTGTCGGGGCGGGTCGTGTAGACACGGAGGACGTCGTCGCGGCCCCGGCCCTCGTCAACGACCACGAAGTCGACCTCGGCGCCCTCGCTCTTGCCGATCCAGTGACGCTGCATCGCCTTGATCGACTCGGGCCAGTCCACCAGTCCGAGGTCGTCGAGGAGGCGCTCGGCGTAGGCGGTGATCTTCAGCATCCACTGGCGCATGGGCTTTCGGATGACCGGGTGGCCGCCGCGCTCGCTGACGCCGTTGGTGACCTCCTCGTTGGCGAGGACCGTTCCGAGGGCCGGGCACCAGTTGACCGGGACCTCGGCTTGGTAGGCGAGGCCCCGCTCGTGGAGCTGGAGGAAGATCCACTGCGTCCACTTGAAGTAGCGCGGATCGGTGGTGTTGACCTCGCGGTCCCAGTCGTAGGCGAGGCCCAGGCGCTGGATCTGCCGCTTGAACGTCGCGATGTTCCGCTCGGTCGTGACGGCCGGGTGGGTGCCGGTCTCGAGGGCGTGCTGCTCGGCGGGCAGGCCGAAGGCGTCCCACCCCATCGGGTGCAGCACGTTGAAGCCGCGCATCCGCTTGTAGCGCGAGACGATGTCGGTCGCCGTGTAGCCCTCGGGGTGGCCGACGTGGAGCCCCGCGCCCGAGGGGTACGGGAACATGTCGAGGGCGTAGAACTTGGGCTTGTCGCTGCCGTCCTCGGCTCGGAACGTGCGGTTCTCGAGCCAGAACTGCTGCCAGCGCGGCTCGACATCGGCGTGGGGGTAGTGTTCGCTCACGGCGTTCGCCTGCTCGCTTGCTTGGAAGGGGTCCGCGGGTCGACGGGAGCGCGGCCCGGACCCGGCAAGGGGCCGAACTTAGACCATTTGGGTCGCCCCGCGTCAATCGTCTCGGGCGCGTCGGGGGCCTCCGAGCCGCCGCCGGGCGCGCTCGGAGCGGCGTCCCCGGGGCCGCCCGCCCTCGACGCTCGCCGTCAGCGAATTTGGCTGCTACGGTGCGCGGCGATGTTCACGCGCTACGCCATGATGGGCCAGGTCGAGGTCATCTGCGGGAGCATGTTCTCCGGCAAGACCGAGGAGCTGATCCGCCGCCTGCGCCGGGCCCGAATCGCCCGCCAGCGGCTCCAGGTCTTCAAGCCCGCGGTCGACGACCGCTACGGCAAGGAGCACGTCACCAGCCACACCCAGGACCGGGTCGAGGCGATCGTCGTGCGCTCCGCCGAGGAGCTCCTGAAGAAGGTCGACGACCGGACCGAGGTGGTCGGCATCGACGAGGTCCAGTTCTTCGACGCCGCCATCGTCGACGTGATCGACAAGCTCGCCAACCGGGGCAAGCGGGTCATCGTCGCCGGTCTCGACCAGGACTACCTCGGGCGGCCCTTCGAGCCGATGCCGCAGATCATGGCGATCGCCGAGCACGTCACCAAGACCCTCGCGGTGTGCGTCCGCTGTGGTGCGCCGGCGAACCGCTCGCAGCGGCTCGTCAACGGCGACGGCCGCGTCCTCGTCGGCGCGACAGAGTCCTACGAGCCCCGCTGCCGCCGGTGCTTCGAGCCCGAGCTCGCGCGCCAGCTCGACCTCGGGATGGACGTCCCCCACCCTGCGTCGCCGAGCCCCCCCGTCGCGCCTGATCTGATGGAGCCGGCCGACGGAGAGCCGACCCCATGACGCCGCGCCGCGGCGCGCGGTGGGCGCTCGTCGCAGCGACGCTCCTAGCGCTCGTCCCCGGCGTCAGGGCCGGCGAGCCCTACGCCCCGCCGACCGGGATCCCGGCGGCGCCCTCGCTAGACGACAATGCGACGCCGTCGCCCGACGACAACGCGCCGCCCTCGCTAGACGACAACGCGACGCCCTCGCCCGATGACAACGCCACCGTGACGGGGGCATCGCCGGCCCTGGACGCGATCCGCCGCGCGCTGGGCGAGAAGCGCTTCGGGACCGCCGTGCTGCTATGCGAGCAGCTCCGGGGCGAGCAACCCGACGGCGCCCTGCTCCTCGACGCCCGCGCGGTCTGCGCGCGAGCGCTCGTCGAGCTGGGTGACAAGCTGTACGCCGTGGGCTCCCTCGACGGGGCGCGCCAGCGCTGGGAACAGGCGGCCGCCCTCGACCCGCGCCTGCTCGACGACCCGGCGTTCACCGCGCGCCTCGAGGCCGGGGAGTCGAAGGCCGGTGATGAGGCTGCGCCGAAGGACGAGAAGCCTCCTCGGGACGAAGCTCCTCCCGAGTACGTAGAACCGCCGGTCCGTCCGCCTGACGCCGGGGTGCGTTGGGACCGCGGGTTCGGCGCCGGGATCGGCGCGGGTTTCGACGGCGTCGGCTCGCTGCTGGTGTCGTGGATGACGGACGGGACGATCGCGGTGGACTTCGCGGTGGGGCTCGTCTTCCCGGTCCTGGACATCCGCGTCCGCTGGTTCGGGATGCAGGAGGCGCTGACCCCGGTGGTCGGCCTCGGGATGACGACCCCGTTCAGTGACGAGGCGCGCTTCGGCGACGGGCTCGACGCCTTCCACAACCTCTACGAGCTCGGCGAGTTCTTCCACCTCGACATCGGCGCCTCCTGGGCCCCGACCGAGCACCTGGACGTCTTCGCCGGGGTCGTCTTCGTGACGCCGGTCGACCAGGAGCACCCCGACACGGTCCTCTTCTTCCCGCAGCTCGCCGCCCAGGTCGTCTGGTACTTCTAGCCGCCTGTCCCCGCCTCGGCGCGTGGGCGGTCGAGAAGACCGCAGGCCACACAGCTCGTCCCCGCCGCGTCGTATGGGCCGCCGGCAACCCGTGGTCGTCGCGACCGCCTTCCGCCCGCTGCCGTCTCGACCGCCCTCAGCGCTCAGAAGCCCAGGTCGTCGATCGAGCGCTCTTCGGTGGGCAGCGGCGAGTAGTGCGCCGCGACGAGCGACCAGCTCGGCACGGGGTGGGAGATCCCCTTGAGCATCAGCGGCTTGCGCTTGGCGGCCTGGACCACGCTGTCCGAGGCGTTGTACGCGGCGTCGCTGACGAGGATCTCGCCCGAGCGGGCGGCGGCGCAGAGGCGGCTCGCCAGGTTCACCGTCGGGCCGACGGCGGTGTAGGCCATCGTCTTGGACGAGCCCATGTAGCCGAGGACGCACTCGCCGACGTCGATGCCGATGCCGGTGTGGATGGGGTGTCGGCCGTCGAGGCGCCGAAGCGTGTTGAAGCGCTGGAGGCTCCGCTGCATCTCGACCGCGCACTGGACGGCCTTCTGGGCCATGTTCGGGTCGGCGACCGGGGCGCCCCAGATGGCCATCAGCGAGTCGCCGATGAATTTGTCGAGGGTCCCGTCGAAGTCGAACACGACGTCCACGAGCAGCTCGAAGTACTCGTTGAGCATGCTCACGACGTCCTGCGGCGGGAGCTTCTCGGCGAGCTCGGTGAAGCCGCGGATGTCGCTGAACATGACCGTCACCTGGCGGAGCTCGCCGCCCTTGGTGATGGACAGCTCGCCGTTGACGACCCGCTCGACGAGGTTCGGAGACAGCATCTTCTCGAACTTCTGGCGGGTCAGCGCCTCCATCTCGATGCGTTCGACGAGGCGGCTGTTCTCGATAGCGATGCCGGCCTGCTGGGCGACCGCCTGGAGCATCCCGAGGTCTTTTTCGGTGAAGGCGTTGGCGACGAGCAGGGAGTCGAGGTGGATGACGCCCATCACCGCGTTGTCGCGGGACAGGAGCGGCACGCACATCGTCGACCGAATCCCCTGGATGATGACGCTCTGCGCCTTGTAGAAGCGGTCGTCCATCTGCGCGTCGCGCGTCAGGACCGCCGTCCGCTCGACGAGGACCTTGTCGAGGATCGTGTGGGAGAGCGCGATCGACTCGCTGGTCTCGGTCTTGCCGCGGACCTTCACCGCGCGCGGGACGAGCTCGCCCCCCTTGCCCTCGGCGAGCAGGATGACGCCGCGATCGGCCTTGAAGAGCCCGAAGAGGTGGTCGAGGATCCGCGGGAGCAGGACGTCGAGGCGGACGTCGAAGGCGATCTCGCGGTGGAGGCGGCTCGCGAGGCGGAGCTTCTCGTAGTCGCGCTTGAGGGTCTCGCTGCTGGGGATGAGGTCGACCGGGAGGAACTCCTCGGCCGACTCGCGATAGAGCGAGCCGTAGATGGAGGACTCGAGGCTGTCGCCGATGGTGACCGTGTGGTCGCTGCGCTTGGTGGCGTCGCGGTTGATGAACACCATGTGGGTGGTGCCGATCTTGACGCGGTCGTTGTTCTTGACCCGCACCCGGCCGCGGACGCGCTCGCCGTTGACCCAGGAGCCGTTGCGGCTGTCGAGATCGCGGAGGAACCAGTCGCCCGCGAGCTGCTCGAGGACGAGGTGCTCCTTCGAGACGAGCGGGTCCATGACCTGGATGTCCTGGTCAGGATGGCGGCCGATGGAGTTGGTTCGTCCGAGCTCGTACTCCCGGAACCGTCCTCCACCCAACTGGACGATCAGCTTCGGCATGGCGGGACGACTCTAGCCGGAAAAACCGCTCGCCACCACTCGTCGCGAACGAAGGCGGCAGGAGGGCGACCCGTGGGGGAGACCAAACCGCCGCGGGCCGCGATACCGTGGGCCTCGCGCGCGCCTCGGCCCGGGTCGACTCACGCGGGTCGCCAGGCGGGGCCGCGCGCGATGACGACCCGCGGGCGCCCGCCGTAGTCGTCTCGGACGCGGACGCCGGTGAAGCCGCGGGCGCCGAGCCAGCCGGCGACCGTGTCGGCCTGCTCGGCGTCGCCGATCTCGAGCAGCACCGCGCCGTCGGGTCGCAGGGCGCCCGGGTGGGCGACCTCGTCGACGAGCCGGCGGATGACGTCGAGCCCATCGGCACCGGAGACCAACGCCTCGGCCGGCTCCCAATCCCGGACCTCGCGCATGAGGCCAGCGTGGTCTGCGGCGCGGATGTAGGGCGGGTTCGAGCAGACGAGATCGAGCGGCCCGCCGCCGGACGCGCGCAGCAGCGGCGAGAGCCCGGCGCCGCGCAGGATCGTGACGCGCTCGGAGACGCCGTTGGCCTCGGCGTTCTGGGGGGCCACGGCGAGGGGGACGTCCGCGATGTCGTCGGCCCAGACGGTGGCGCCGGAGAGCTCGTGAGCGAGCGCGACGGCGATGGCGCCGGAGCCGGTGCCGACGTCACCGATCCGCAGGCCCTGGCCATCGTCTCCGGCCAAGGACCGCGCGATCCCGAGCGCCTCCTCGACGAGGACCTCGGTGTCGCCGCGCGGGATGAGCACGCCGGGGCGAACCGCGAAGGGCAGCGACCAGAACTCCCACTCTCCGACGATGTACTGCACGGGCTCGCCGGCGGCGCGGCGCTTGACGAGCTCGCGGAAGACCTGGCGCTCGCTCGGGTCGAGGGGGCGCTCGAACTGGACGTAGAGCTGGATGCGCTCGAGCCCGAGCATGTGAGCGAGGAGGTGCTCGGCGTCGAGGCGCGGCGAGTCGATCCCCTGCTTCTCGAAGAAGCCGGTGGTCCACTGGAGGATCGAGAGGACCGTCCAGGTCTCGCTCAACCGAGCTCTCTCAGGATGGCCTTGGTACGGACCGGCAGAGCGTCGAGGCCGCCGCCGAAGAGGGCGCCGGCCATCGCGACGGCGTGGGCGCCGGCGGTGATGCAGCGCGCGGCGGTGTCGGCGCCGACGCCGCCGATGGCGACGACGGGCAGGCGGCTGGCTTCGCAGGCGGCCTGGAGGCCGTCGAGGCCGACGGTGGGGTCGTGGGCGGTCTTGGTCCGCGTCGCGAAGAGCGGGCCGAAGCCGATGTAGTCGACCGGCTCGTCCTGGGCGGCGGCGACCTGCTCGAGGGTGTGGGTCGAGCGGCCGATGACGACGTCGGGGCCGACGATGCGGCGCGCGACCTCCGGGGGGAGGTCGTCCTGGCCGAGGTGCAGGCCGACGGCGAGGTCTGCCGGGGCCTCGGCGCGCAGGATCGCGGCGAGGTCGGCGCGGTCGTTGACGACGAGGAGGCCACCCCAGCCCGCGAGCGCCTGGGCGACCTCACGTTGCAGCGCGAGGCGCCCGGCGTCGTCGAGCTCGTCCTTGACGCGGAGCTGGATCGCCCGAACCCCGGCGTTGGAGAGCATGACCGCGGCGGCGGTGAAGAGCTCGGGGAAGAGGACGTTGTCGCTCAGGAGCGCGTAGAGCCCACCGGGGACGGGCGCTCTGGCGCTCGCCCCATCCTGGCTGCTGTTGCGTTCGGTCGTCATGGATGCACCGGGGGCCGGGGTCGGCGCTGGGCCCTCCCGCGGGGGCTCAGCTCTCGCCGTCGCGGCTGGGCAGCGGGCCGACGTTGCTCGTCGAGCCCAGGTCGTTGAGCATCACGATGGCGTCCTCGCCGTTGTTGGCGTAGTAGCGGGGGCGGACGCCGACGGGGCGGAACCCGGCGTGCTCGTACAGGGTCAGCGCAGCCTGGTTCGAGCGCCGGACCTCGAGGGTGATGAAGCGCGCCGACTGGGTGACGGCGAACTCACGCAGGTAGTCGAGGAGCGTGCGGCCGAAGTGATGGTTGCGCTCGGCCGGATCGACGGCGACGTTCAGCAGGTGGACCTCGTCGGCGACGCTCCAGTAGACGAGGTAGCCGACGATGGCGGTCTTGTCGCCCCTGCGGAGGACGCGGCAGTGCGACCAGCAGTGGCGCAACTCCGCCTTGAACACCTCGGGCGGCCAAGGGTCGTTGAACGACTGGCGCTCGATGGCGAGGACCTCCTCGAGGTCGTCCTCGGTCATGTGTTCGATGCGCAACCCGACTTCCATAGCGGCTTCGGCCCCCGTGAGGCCCTCAGTCCAGGAGTGCTCATGTAGGCCCTATGAGGTGGGCCTTGCAAGCACATGGCGCGAAAAACCGTCACGACGCCTGCCTCCTCAGTCGCTTGGCGACGCGGGAGTCGCCTTCTCCGCGAAGGCCAGGATCGCGCCCCAGATGATCTCGCGCCCCTCCCGAGACGGCGCCGCGAACGGCACCACGTGGTCGCTGGGGACCTCGAGGGCCCGGGCGATCGCCGTCACCCGGTTCTTGCGCTGGCTGGCCCCGACCTTGTCGGCCTTGGTGGCGACGATGATGCAGGGCTGACCGGTCTCCTGGAACCACGCCAGGAGGTTGCGCTCGTCGTCCCCGGGATCGCGGCGGGTGTCTACGAGGAGGAGGCTCAGGACGAGCTGGGGCCGGTCCTTGAGGTAGTCGTGAATCGCGGTTCCCCAGGCGGCCTGCATCGCGCGGGTCGTCTTCGCCCAACCGTAGCCTGGAAGATCGACGAGGGTGACGACATCCTGGACGTTGAAGAAGTTCAGGAGCTGCGTGCGGCCTGGGGTCGATGACACGCGAGCGAGCTGCTTGCGGTTGCAGAGCGTGTTCAGGAGCGTCGACTTGCCGACGTTGGAGCGGCCGCAGAAGCAGACCTCGGGGAGCGTCGAGTGGGGCGCCTGGGCGAGCTTGGCGGCGGACTTCACGAAGTCGACGCGGCCGGGGAAGCCCGTCGGGACGGGCGCCGGGCGGACGCCGAAGGGGTAGCGGCTCAATGGGCCCTCCCCTGATGCAGGACGACGACGACGTCGGGGCGCTTGTCGGTGGCTTTGCGGAACGCCCGGCGGACGCTGGCGGCGACAGCCTCCTCGACCTCCTTGACGGGGGTGCGCGGGGGGCAGCTGTGGACGGCGCGCTCGGCGACGACGGCGAGGGCGCCGGGGAGCGTGCCGCCGTCGTCCCACATGGCGCGGGTCTGCACGCGGGCGTCGCCGTGGAGGCGGCCGTCGGGCTCGCGGCGGACGGTGATGTCGACCAGGGCGACGCCGTTCCAGGCGATCCGGCGGCGCTCCTTGAGGTGGAGGTCGTCGGCGTCGGCGGTGACGGGGCCGTCGTTGTAGAGGGTGTCGAGGAGCTCGATGTCGAGGCGCGCGGTGTCGGCGACGGAGCCGCGCTTGGTGCCGGGGCGGAGGCCGAAGCGCTCGCCGTTCTGGAGCACCGTCGTCTCGGGGACGTCGTGCTTCTTCGCGAGCTCGGCGTGGCCGCGAAGGAACGTGTACTCGCCGTGGATCGGGACGAAGTGGGCCGGCCGGACGAGGCGGAACATCTCGGCGAGCTCGTCCTGGCACGCGTGGCCGGAGGCGTGGACGCCGGTGTTGCGGCCGGCGACGAGGTCGGCGCCGCGGAGCGAGAGCTGGTTGAACATCTCGTAGACGTCGGCCTCGTTGCCGGGGATGACGCGGGCCGAGTGGATGACGCGGTCACCGGTGCCGACCACGAGGTGGCGGTGGTCGCCGGTCGCGGCGCGCGCGAGGGCGGCGCGGCGCTCGCCCTGGGAGCCGGTGGTGACGACGAGGGCGCGGCGCGGATCGAGGCTCTTGGCGTCGTCGATGTCCATGACGGTGCCGGGCGCGAAGGGGGCGCGTCCGGCGCCGGCGGCGGCCTCGTAGTAGCGCCACAGGGAGCGACCGCAGAAGACGAGCTGGCGGTCGCTGGCCTCGGCGACCTGAGCGAGGGCGCGCATCCGGTGAAGGTTCGAGGCGAACTGCGTGACGATGACGCGGCCGGGCCAGCCGTCGATCCACCGCGGGAGGCCGCGGGCGACCTCGGACTCGGAGCGGGTACGGCCGGGGGAGAGGATGTTGGTCGAGTCGCTCAGGAGGAGCTGGACGCCTTCGTCGCCGAGGCGCTCGAGGGCGGCGCGGTCGAAGTGGTCGCCATCCATGGGCTCTTCGTCGATCTTCCAGTCGCCGGTGTGGAGGATCGTGCCGTCTTCGGAGCGGAGCGCGAGGGCGGAGCAGTCGGGCAGCGAGTGGGTGACGCGGATGGGCTCGACCTCGAAGGGGCCGGCGTCGAAGCGCTCCCCGGGCATGTAGACGTGCATGCGCTCGGGGTCCCAGAGGTTGTGCTCGCTGAGGCGGTGCTCGATGAGGCGGGTAGTGAAGCGGCTGGCGAAGACCGGGACGGCGGGGTCGAGGACGGGCAGGACCCACGGCAGCGCGCCGATGTGGTCCTCGTGGCCGTGGGTGATGACGACGGCCTCGATCTTGTCGCGCCAGCGGGCGATCGTCGCGGTGTCCGGGATGATGCGTTCGGCGCCGATGAGGGTGACGGGCGGGAACTGGATGCCGCAGTCGACCATGATCCATCGGTCCCGAGCCCCGATCAGCATGCAGTTCATGCCGATCTTGCCCAGCCCACCGATGGGAAGGATTTGCAGAGGAAATTCCATGAGCGATGCCTACCACACGGGACAGCGGACCGGCACGACCCTTTTTCACAGGGTGTTGCGGCCCCTCGAAGCCGACGCGCCCCCCCGCTGCGCTTCTTGCTTGACACCCGCACGGGGTAACCCTACAACCCGCCCTCAGAACTTGGTCCGGCTTAGCTCAGTCGGTAGAGCAAGCGGCTGTTAACCGCTAGGTCGTTGGTTCGAGTCCAACAGCCGGAGCCATAAGAGAGGCCCGACCCACCCGGTCGGGCCTTTCTGTTTCACAGGGCCCTGGTCGGCGACGACCGGGGCCTTCGTGTCTCTAGCGCTTGTGTGGCGCGGGTGCGCGGGTCGTACCGGGTGGTTCGGGGCGTCAAGCGGGCGCTGAGCTGAGAGCTCGGATGCCGACGGCGACCGCCCGTCTCGCCCGTTTTCGGCCCGATTTCTGCTCTCAGGGGCTGAGAACGGGGAGAGAGCGGCCGAGGCTGGTTAACAGCGGGCCTCTCCAGCTGAGAACGCGGGTTAACGGCGAGGTCTACGGAACACCCACCGCGGGGGCGAGACGGTGGACGCTGCGCACGAACCTAAAGCCACACTGAAGGTTCGTGCGACCGGGTCTTGCACGAAACTAAAGGCAGGCTTGAGTTGCGTGCATGAGTGGGGCGACCACCAAGGCACCTGAGTGGGACCGGCTCTTCGAGATCGCTGTCTCCCAGGATGGGCTCTTCACGACGCAACAAGCGGCCGAGGCCGGGTACTCGCCGCAGCTGCTCGCTCACCATCTCGGCGCCGGCCGTATACTCCGGGTGCGGCGCGGCATCTACCGCCTGGTCTACTTCCCCGCGGGTGACCACGAGGATCTCACCGCCATCTGGCTGTGGTCGGAGCGCGTCGGGGTATTCTCCCACGAGACCGCCCTGGCCCTGCATGACCTCTCTGACGCCCTGCCCTCTCAGGTCCACCTGACGCTACCAGCCGCTTGGCGCACGCGCCGACTGCGCTCCCCCGATGGCCTCGTCATGCACTACCGCGACGTTCCCGAGAGCGAGCAGCGATGGTTCGGTCCGGTACCGGCGACCGCTCCGCTGCGCACCCTCGAGGACTGCGCGCGCGACCACCTTCCGCCAGAGCTCCTCCGCGGTGCGGCTCTTGATGCGCTCCACCGGGGCCTCGTGGTGCGCGCCGAGCTTGGCGCCCTCGATGACGCGCTGCAGCCCTTCGGAGGGCTGGACCCGTGACCATCCGGAAGTACGGCACCGCCGCCGCGTTCAAGCAGGGGCTCGAGGAACGACCGCGCGCGGCGTCGGCGTCGGGGGTCGACTTCGCCCGCCGCCGCTCGACGGCTCGGCGGGCAGCGGTCGGGTCACGCTTCGCAAGGATGGCACGCTGCACGGCACCTTCCGCATCAAGGACGGTGACTCGAGCACGTTCACCGCGGAGCGTACGGATGAGCCAAACGAGCCTGTCCCGCCACCACCGAGCTACCGCGACAAGTGGCGGCGGCGGTGGTGACGCTTGACGGCACCGGAGGGTGTGACCACAGTATCGGTTATTCCGATACCCGCTTCCGGATGTTCGTCCGTGCTGCCAAGACCCACAATTGAAGCCTTCGACGCCTGGCTTGCGAGCCGCTCGCCACGTCTCGACGCGGTCGTCATCGGTGGCTCGGCGCTGGCGTTGCTTGGCGTGACCTCTCGTCAGACCCGGGACTTCGACATCCTGGTCCCGGAGCTTCCTGCGGACATCGCGTCCGCGGCCCGGGACTTTGCGGTCGAGGTGCGCGGCACCGGGGTCGCTCTCGCCGACGACTGGCTCAACAACGGCCCGATGCAGCTCGCCGAGGTGCTTCCCGATGGCTGGCGCCAGCGTGTCCGCCCGGTGTTCGACGGCGTCGCCCTCCGGCTGACCACGCTGGGGCGTGAGGATCTGCTCAAAGCCAAGCTCTTCGCACTCTGCGACCGAGGAACCGACCTCAGCGATTGTCTCGCGCTCACACCGACGTCGCAGGAGCTGGCCGAGTCCGAGGCGTGGCTCACTGAACGGGACGCGAACCCGATGTGGCCAGACCACGTCCGCGCAACGCTCGACGACCTCCGCCGGAGGCTCGGCCATGGCCTTTAGCCGATCAGCGGCTCTCGGTGAGCCACCCGACGCGGCGACGTTGACGCGCGACATGGCAGGGATCGGGATGAACTTCGCCGTGGAGCCGAACCGCGACGCGCCCATCGAGGAGACCCTCGTCCACGCGTCCGCCGCGGGGATGGACCAGCACGATCTGCGCGTCCTCTCGGTCCTCACGACGTGGCTCCGCGTTCATCACGACCGGGTCAACGCCGACCGTCTCGTACGCTGTGTCGCCGAGCACCCCTCCGACCGGGTTCGCGCCTACTGGGCAGCGGTCGCTGCGTGGCTCGCCAAGGACCGCCGGTTCGCGCGCCTCGTCAAGCTGTACAGGGGTGGAAGCGTCGATCTGCTTCCGGTGGGCACAAGCTTCCAGATCGCCCGCCATGGCGAGGACGAGCGCTTCGCGCGTACATCTCTCCGAGCACCAGCTGGCGCGCTCCGCGACCGCGATGCCGATGTGCTCCGCCCAGAGACGCTGGTGCGCCAACACGCCGGCTACCAGAACAGGGTTCGATTCGGCCCTACGTGGCGAGCAGACGTGTGGACCGAGCTCGAGCGCGCCCCGGACGTGAGCGTCGCCGAGGCCGCACGCCGAGCCGGCTGTTCGTTCGCAGCGGCATGGCAGGTCGCCCACGACTTCGCGCTCCTCTACCGCCCCACACCGTCTCCTGTCGCTGCCGGCACATCCTGAGACTCCGCGGCTACCTATGCCCCGACTGCGAGCTCCGCCCAGGCTACCCGCTGCTCCGACCAGCTCTCCCGCCGCACGACGTCGCGCAGCGCCCGCTCAGCCGCGGGCTCAACCCCGTCGACGGCCTCCAGATGGAGCACGGCCTCCTGGATGTCGGGCGCGAGCAGCACCAGGTCGAGGATCTGCGTCACCCGGGCGCGGTTGAGGTCGAGCCGGCGCGCGAGGTCCGCGCGGTCACGGAGCTCGCCGCGGGTGATGGCGGCCTCGAAGGCGTGGGCCATCGCGAGCGTCTTGGCGACACGGGCGGGGCGACGAACCGGCTCGGGTGCAGGCGGCGGAGGTTCCTCAGTGAAGGTCCACGCCCTGCCCTTCCGGGTGCGAAACAGCTGGCCGCCGAAGACCATGGTTGGCTCGGCGGCGACATCGTTCATTGGCTTACCTGCGCGTCGGCGGTTGAGGCGGGCTGCCCCCCCGCCGGCGAGGTCGACCAGGTGCGCTGTGACAGCTCCGCGCGGCTCATCCACCTCGACGCGTTGAACCAGCGCGCGTACCAGCCGAGCTTGGTTCTCGGTCCTGAGCACGTCCCAGACGGTGTCGAAGTCGGCGAGCGCCTTCACCACCCACTTCGTCTCAATCTCAGCGTCCTCGAGCGCGAACAGCGCGTCCTCGACCTCGGCCAGGCGGCCATGAGGCCGGCGTAGACGGGTGATGCCTCGATCTCTCCCTCGCCGTTGAGGCGGTCGAAAACTGGACACGGGGGTCCAGCTCGAGGACGGCCTCCTGGATATCGGGCGCGAGCAGCACCAGGCCGAGGATCTGCGCCTCTCGGGCTTGTGTGGCACGGCTGCGCGAGGCGCCGTCCCGCCCTTCAACGCCACGCGCGGCCCGAGGAACGGGCGCACGGCCATGAGGTTGAGGAGCCGGACAAGCATCGACACCTTCTCGAGCGAGTCGATCGGGAAGCCGGTCTCGGTCGCCGCGCGCTGGAGCGGGTCTCGCGTCAACATCAGGCGGCCTCCTCCCAGCTCCGGCTGAGCACCCGCTCTGGGACGATGAGGTTCCAGGGGTGAACGAGCCGACCGGGCTCGCGTTTGGGGCCCAGGTAGCGCGCCTGGTTCGGCGCGTGTGCGGCGAGGCGCTCGAGGTGGCCGTCCTCGGCGAAGAGGCGCTCACGGTGCTGCTCCAGGAACAGGCCCACACGTGCGGCCGTAGCCGCCGAGTCGAGGGCGAGCGCGTATGAGATCACCGCGTCGAGGTCGAAGAACTCGACCATCTCGAGCGAGCGCCAGATCTCCTCCCAGCCGCCACCGAGCGCCGGTGTGTGGAGCACGTCCACCATCGCCCGCTCACAGCTGCAGACGCGGACATGGCCGCCCCCACTGGGGACGAGCTCGATGCCCCCGCCCATGTCGGGCAGCTCCGCGACGGGCGCGGGGGGCCGCACGGGAGCGTACGCGATCGGCCCGAAGCTGAACGGACGCGTGGCATGTCGGGTCAGGTAGGTGACCTGGCTCCACAGCGAGTACGTGCGGCCGTGGAACTGGAGCGCCGCGTGGTGACTCACGGCGGCGTCGGGTGCTGCCTTGGTCGCCACGAGGAAGGGGTCGGCCGCCTCCGCGCTCGTCCCCGCCGGCACCGAGACGTACAGTCCCCGCCGGACCCGCGCCACGCGACCGCTCGCGACGTGCTTGCGGAGCAGGCTGTCGACGGTGCGCGGGCTCGTCCCCCCGCGGCTCAGCGCGTACTCTTCATGCGTGAACACGGGGTGGGTCTGGAAGAACGCCTCGGACGAAGACACTTGCCGCTCCTTGCGGAAACACGCACACCAGGTGCGCGTATTGCTAGCAGAAAGCAAGTATGAAAGGCTCGGCGCACACTGTCCAGATCGAACCGAAACACGCACCCACGGGACGTGTTTCGCGACAATTCAGCAAGTGCTGCGTCGGTTCGTCGTCGCTGTCAGATGCTCGCCCCGATGGCGAGGCGCGCCCAGGCCGCCCTTTGAATCGCCCAGCCCTCCCGCAGCACGACGTCGCGCAGCACACGTTCGGCGATGGGCTCGACGCCGTCCACCGCCTCCAGCTCGAGCACGGCCTCCTGGATGTCGGGCGCGAGCAGCACGAGGTTGAGGATCTGCGTTACCCGGGCGCGGGTGAGGTCGAGCCGGCGCGCGAGGTCCGCGCGACCACGGAGCTCGCCGCGGGCGTTGGCGGCCTCGAGGGCCTGAGCCATCGCGAGCCGAAGACGGTCAGCTCCCTGGTGCGCCTCGTCCGGAAGATGCTGAAGTGGGCGCCGCGACCGGATCGACGGGCCTTTGCCAGACGGCGGCGTGGTCCTCGATGTACTGGCGAATGGTGCGGCCGGGGCGACCGAGCAGCTCCTCGAGCGTCGGGTCGTCGGTCGCGCCCTGACCGAAGCGCAGGAGGAAGTGCAGGATCGTCTGCACCAGGATCGCGCCGCGAGGCAGACCGCGGCGGGACAGGTGGCGTACGTAGCCGAGCACCGACGCAGGCTCGTAGACGATGGTTCGGCCGAGCGCGCTCGTCAGCGCGTCGGTCACCTCGGACCAAGGCACGGCGCCTGGCCCGGCGAGGGTGTAGCTCTGCCCGCGGTGGACCTCCGGCTCGGCGAGCACCAGGGCCGCGACCTCCGCGATGTCGCGCGCGTCGATCCAGTTGACGGGCTGCTTGCGCCCGGCCGGGACGTAGATCCGACCGTCTTCCGCGATGTCCCGGCGATACGCGGACTCCAGGTTCTGCGCGAAGAACCCGGGCCGTAGGTTCGTGTGGTGCTCCCCTCCGAGCCGCAGATGATCCTCCACCTTGCGGTGGGGCACGACCTTGTTCTTGCCCGCCCCAGCCACGGAGAGAAACACGACGTGGTCGACGCCCCGCTCCCTGGCGAAGTCGGCGAAGGGGTTGATGCTGTTCTTCACGTCGGCGATGGCTGGCGGACGCATGAGGAACATGCGCGTCGCCCCACCGAGCGCGCCTGGCCAGGTGCTCCGGTCCAGGAAGTCGAGGCGGGTCGCCGCAACGGTCTCTCCGAAGAGCTCGCGGACCTTCGCAGCGTCATGGCTCGCCGCGACCACGTCGATCCCGCGTTCGAGCAGACAGCGAACGACGTGTCGCCCGACGTTCCCGGCGGCACCTGTGACGAGGACCGTGGTCATGACCGCGCTCCCTCCCGCAGGAGGAGTCCGTGGACCAGGTCGCGCACGAACGCCGCGTCCTCTCCAGGCGCGAACGCAGCACCCCCGAGGTAGGCGTTGAAGCAACGGGACTCCATGGCGCCCAGGAGCCCCTCGGCGACCGCTGCGCAGTGCACCGGCTCCAGGGTCTCGGCGCTGACCGCCGCCTCCAGCCAGCTCGCGAGCGCGTTGCGGAGCGCGACCGGCGGCGGCGGACCGTCGCCGCCGGGCAGATCGTTCATCGACCGCCCCGCTGCCTTGAGCACGACGAGGTTTGGAACGATGCGCTGGAAGAACTCCATCAGGTCGACCAGGACTTCGACGAGTCGCCGTTCGACGCCGAGGGGGGGAGGCGGCTCGGCCAACCACTCGACCGCGCGCGGCTGACCCGGGCTGAGGGCGTCGAGCATCAGCCGCTCTTTCGAGCCCGCTCGGCCAAAGAGGGCAGCGTGGGACACGCCCAGCTTCTCCGCGACGAGCTTCACAGGCGCGCTCGGACCGTGCTCCACGAACACGTCGCGGGCGGCCTCCTTGATCTCGTCGTCCGTGATGCTGCGAGGTCGGGCCATTAGTTTCTTTCCAGTCAGTAACCACGCGCAGGCTACGTGACGCCTCGCTGAGGGTCAAGGCCGAGACGCTGCACCAACTCGCGTCAGAATCTGCGTCTCGTCATAGCGCTCGCGGGGGGGCTGCGCCGCCCCTTTCTGTTCCCCCCGTCTGCGGGCGCGCACCGGTGGCTGGAGCCGCCGAAGCAACGACCATGGCGACGTCGGGGCGCCTCCACCGCGAGAACGACCCCAGAGCGGCGTCGTGCGGCGCGCGGACGTGGACCCGACAGCTCGCGCCGAGCCGACGACCTATTGACTCCAACCCGTCCCCCGGCGAATCCTGCGTCTCGCTCCCACGCTCCCCTCCACAAGCCAGCCCTGAGGCCTCCATGCCCCTCCGAGCCCGCGGCGCCGTGCGCCTCGCCCCCGTGGCGCTGCTGCTCGCGACCGTCGCCCTGACGGCGGTCCCCGGCCGGGCCGCGCCGCCGCCCCTCGCGTTCGGCACGGCCAGCCCGTACGACGCGCTGCTGCCGTTCGAGACGCCCTACCCCACCGCCGACCTCGTCCACCACCTCACCGGCGCCCCCGCCGCCGCCGACTGCGCGCCGGGCTTCACGGTCTGTAACGACCAGTTCCTCGGCCACAGCGTCAGCTACGCGGGGCGGCCCGTGACCGTCGACGGCGTCGCCGGCTCCGCCCCCTTCGCCATCCGCGACGAGGAAGGCGGCGCCGACCTCAGCGCCCACCACCGCGGCCCGGTCCTGGTCTTCGACCACACGACCCACGGCCAGGAGATCCAGCTCTTCGACGTCGACCTGCGCGCGGCCCGCCCCGAGCTGGGCGAGATCCCGAGCCGACCGCCCGGCCTCACCGTGGCCCTGTGGTACCGCCGCCCGACGGCGCCACCGACGCCGGCCCTGGTGCCCCTCTTCGTGCTCGAGGGGCCGGGGACCATCTACCTCGGCGACGCGCACAACCTGTCGCTCGTGCTGCGCGACGGCGTCCCGCTGCTCGTCACCGGCGACGGCGACAAGCTCGACCAGCCCAACCTCCTCGTCGACGACGACGCCATCGACCACAGCCTCTACCAGCAGCGCGTCGACGACGGCCTCTGGCACCACGTCGCGCTGAACCTCCAGCTCGTCTGCCACCGCGGCTCCGGCTACGCCGCCAACGACTGCTCCCGCCGCAGCATGGCGCTCACCAGCGACGGCGGCGTCTCCCTCCCCGACCAGGTCTACTACGCGCGCCTCACCGTCGACGGCACGCCGCGCGCCGAGACGTACTTCGCCCTCCCGCCGTGGGTCGAGCTCACCGGAGACGGGCCCGTCTACCACCTCGTGGAGTTCCGCGGGGCGCGCATCGGCAGCTACCGGCTGCCGACGCAGGCCCCCGGGGAGCCCGCGCCCGACCTGACCCCGTGGATCGGTCAGGCGAACGCGGTCGACCTCGACACCGGGGCGCCACGGCTCGCGACCTGGGGCGAGCTCGACGACGTCTTCGTCTTCGAGCGCTCCCTCAGCGTCGACGAGATCAACCGCCTCAGGGCGCGCGTCGAGGCCGGCCTGCGGCTCCTCGCGACCCCCTACGGCGGCGAGGGGCTGCCGACCATCGGCGAGCCCGTCGCGGAGCTCGCGCGCACCGACGGCTACACCGCCCCCAACCAGAGCCTGACCGCCGCCAGCCTCGACGGGCCGACCGCGCTCGTCGGCGCCGGCGACCTGCGGCGCGAGGGCGTCGACGCGGGCCCGTTCTCGGCGTTCACCGTGCTGGGCTGGCTGCGCCCGGTCGCGGGCGCCGACAGCACCGTTATCCTGCGCACCCTCGCCGCCGAGGCGGGGACCGACGCCCCCTTCGCCGTCGGGTCGCGCCTGCTCGGGCCCGAGCGCCGCGTCGTCTTCGGCCCGTGGATCGACGCCGGCGGCGTGCCGAACGACGTCGAGCGGCGCTCAGCGTCCCTCGACGTCGACACCGGCTACGCCTGGAACGAATGGGTCTCTTTCGCCCACCTCCAGCGCCACGGCGTCCACGAGGCCATGCTCGGCGCCCACCGCGTCCCCCGCCGCGCCTGCGAGAGCTTCGGCTGCCCGCCGATCCCCGGCGTCGCCGCGGTGACCGCCGCCGGGGTCCCGGGCGCGCCGTTCCTCGGGCTCGACCACGCCGGCGGCGCCGGCCTCGAGTGGGCCTGGCTCGCCCTCTTCGACCACGTCATGACCCCGGCGGAGCAGCTCGCCTACGCCGCGGCCGGGCCTCAGTTCTGGGCGCTGCGCGACCCGGCGAGCGCGACAGGCGGATACAGCGTCTTCACGCCGGAGGCCCGCTACGAGGACTACGCCGGCGAAGGCCTCGCCGTCCCCACCCGCTACACTGCGCTGGAGACCGGCGCGGCCTACGGAGGCTCAGCACCCTTCACCTTCGTCGCGCGCTTCGCCCTCGAGGTGCCGGCTGGCGGCTTCGCTCATGGCTGGTACCCCATCGCGCGGCGCGCCGCGAGCTTCGCTGAGGGCGCCGGCGCCGACGTCGAGATCCGCCTCTTCTGCGAGGGCTCCACCTGCAGCGCCGTCGGCATCGTGACCATCGCCGAGGACGACGCCGGTGACGACGTCTTCGTCTTCGAGCGCCCCCTCCTGCCGACGCCGATCGAGGGCAGCCAGACGCTGCACACCCTCGGCGTGTCGTGGGCGCCGGGGCGCGAGGCGACGACCACCTCGAACGGGGCCCTCGTTCGCGCGCGCTCGCGGCTCGCGGTCGACGGCGAGACGGTCGACTTCGACGCGGTGTCGATCACCACCGAGGAGTCCGCGTTCATCAACGCCAGGATCCCCCTCGGCGACCCCGGCATCGCCGACCAGGCCAGCGACGAGTGGCACTGGCGCATCGGGGGCGAGCACTTCGACGTCGTCGAGGCGCGCCTCTACGGCCGCGCCATCGAGCACGTCGACGACATCGCCACCCTGTGCCGCCCCGAGGACTGCGGCGGCCAGCGCTGCGCCGACATCGGCGAGCTCGCCAACGCCGCCGCGGTCGGCAGCCGCACCTGCTACGACTGCGCGCCCGGCTACCTCCCCATCGCGCACGGCGCCGACGGCCAGCCCTCCGAGTGCCTCCCGGGCCTGAGCTTCGGCGAGACCTGCGGCGGACCAAACGACAGCCTGTGCGCGACCGGCGACTGCGACTGCGTCTACGGCGGCCTCCTCTGCAGCTGCACGACGACCGACGCCGCCCTCGCCGAGCACCGCTGCGCCGTCCTCGGGCTCGAGACCGTCACCGTGCCGTCGGCGAACCCCGAGGCGCTCCCCGACAGCTACACCTGCGGCGGCTGCCGCACGGGCTACGCCCCGGTCGTCGGCACGGGCGTCCCCGGCGCGCCCGACTACCAGTGCGCGTGGGCGCCCACGCTCGAGGCCGGCGCCCCCTGCGACGCGGACGCGGAGTGCCTGTCGGGCGGCTGCGTCGAGCAGATCGTCGGCTACGACTACGGCGTCTCCGGGCACGTCGAGGCGTCGACCGCCAAGCTCCACGACAGCATCAACTGCGGTATCCACTACTCCACCAACGATACGTTCCAGTGGGAGTGGGCGTCGTTGAACCCGACGACCCAGACGCCGCGCCGCTGCGCCGCCCGGACAGCGACCGAGTGCGCGCGCCTCGGACAGGTCGCCGAGGAGCGCTCGAGCCTCGTCGACGGCGTCATCCCGGTGACCTACGAGGTCTGCGGCGCCGGCCAGCTGCAGTGCGCCGAGGGCTTCCGGCAGTCCTGGGACGTGCTGTCCGCGCAGGCGTGCTCGACCCTCTGGGCCGCGACGTACGCCCCGAACGGCCCGACCACCTTCGCCCAGGCGGACGCCGCGTACGACGTCCTCCAGAACTGCAGCGCCGCCCCACCGCACCACTACGGCCAGAAGCCGCGCTGGGACGTCCCCGCGTGGCGCCAGGACCTGACCCAGCTCACGGCCCTCGACGCGCCGCGCGATCGGCTGCTCGACGTCCTCTGGGGCGCCCTCGTCGGCACGCCACCTCCCTCGGCGTCGGGACGCACCTACACGCCGGCGGAGCTCTCGGAGCTCGAGGCGCGCGGCGTCGGCCCGAAGCTCCTGACGTTCATCACGCGCCCCGACCTGCGCCAGCAGATGATCCAGGACGACGGCCCGTTCCTCCCGCTCGCCAACTGCGGCAGCTTCTCGCGCAGCCACACCAGCTACGACAGCGACGGCAGCGTGACCGGCGCCCTCAGCCCCGCGACCTGGGCCTACCCGGGTCGCCTCGCGCCGGATCAGACCGCCTTCGACCCGCGCGACAGCAACACCATCAGCTGCGCCGCCAAGCGCCAGGACGACGGCGCCCCCTGCCCGCTCGCCGGCTACACCGGCGCCCTGACCGGCCACGCCTTCTGCAAGTCGCGCTACTGCGCCGTCGACACGCACCTGTGCACCACCGGCGGCCGCACCTTCGAGCAGCTGCGCGGCAACGGCCGCAACGATCACAACACCGGCAAGCAGGGCGTCAGCTTCGGCGTCATCCGCTGCGACAGCTCCAACCTGTCGATCTTCCAGGACTGTGACGCGACCGTCCTCGACAACGTCTGCGGCGACCAGCAGGACAACGACGGCGACGGCCTCACCGACGCCGCCGACCCCGACTGCGGCGCGACCGAGACGCGCGTCGAGATCGGCGGCCAGCTCGTCAGCGTCGAGCTGCGCGAGTCGCTGGCCGACGACGGCGAGTGCGACAACGGGATCGACGACGACGGCGACGGGCAGACCGACTCGGCCGACACCGACTGCGACCCGAAGCGCGGGCTGTGGCTCGGCGAGCAGCCACCGTGCCCGGGCGGCTCCAACGACGGGAACTGGCGCTACACCGCGGACCTCTCGCAGACGTACTCCCTGTGCCTCTTCGGCCACCGCTTCCCCAGCGTCCCGCTGCTCGAGAACGACGTCGACATCGACCACAGCCGCGGCGCCGCCTGCGGCAGCTCGTCCCTCGCGACGAAGATCCTCGGCATCAAGGTCAACATCCCCGCGCGCCCGTTGACCGAGTGCCACGCGAACTTCGAGATCGACCCGGTGTGCGCCGAGCTCGGCGGGGACAACAACCTCTCGGTCAGCGCCGGCTGCTCGGTCACCGCCCCCCACGAGTTCCTGATCGGCAACGCCCTGCAGCCGCCGACGGCGAAGGTCTGCGTGCCGCTCGACAAGCTGCCCGGGATCGGGCCGGCGCTGGACAAGGCCAGGTTCGAGCGCGACTTCCAGCTCGGTCCCGTGCCGATCCACGCCGAGATCGCCCTGACCCTCGACGTCTGCGTCGAGGCGTTCCTCGGCCTCAGCGCCGACGCCGACGGCCAGGGGCTCCCGAAGGTCGAGCTGAAGCCCGTCGTCGCCATCGGCGCCGAGGCGCGCGCGGGCATCGGCAAGAAGGCCGGCAAGTTCGCCGAAGCGTTCGTCGGCGTGCGGCTGGCGCTCACGTTCGTGTCGCTGTCGTTCCCGGTGACGTTCGCGACGACGCTGGAGCTGAGCTGCTACGACTCGTCGATCACGGCGGGCGACGCGCGCGTGAGCTGCGGTCCGGGCAGTAAGGTCACGCTCGACCTCGTGTTCAGCGTCAACGTGAAGCTGGCGCTCGAGATCCTGTCCGGCGCGATGGGCCTCATCGCCGAGCTGAAGGCCGGTCCGGTGAGCCTCGGCAAGTCGATCGACCTCTTCAAGTGGGGCGGCATCGTGTTCACCAAGGAGCTCGCCCGGACGACCCTGGGTCGCTACAAGCTCGACTTCGAGTTCGACCCGGTCCTCCACCTCGGCGGCGGGGAAGCGCGCCCGATCTGCGACGGAGAGTGCCAATGAGCCCGACCTCGCGCCCCGCGGCGCGCGCTCGCGCAGTCGTCGTGGCGGCGCTCGTCGCGGCGGGCCTGGTCGCGGGCCTCGTCGTCGCCTCGTTGTCGGGTGACGACGAGGCCGAGACCGCGGCCCGAGCGCCGTCCGCCGCGAGCCCCCACGCCAACGGCGGCCCGCGGGGCGGGCGAGCGGACGCCACGACCGGCGTCGGCGGCGTACGGTGGACCGACGTCGCCGAGGGCGCGGCCCTGACGTTCCGGCTCGAGACGTCGGTCCGCCAGGAGACGGCCCAGGGCGTCCTCGAGGCGAGCGTCCTGATGCGCGCGCGCCTCGAGCTGGCCCCGGCACCGGCCGCAGGTGTCGACTGGTTCGCGGGGCGCCTCGTCGAACCGCAGGTCGAGGCGGACCCGAGCCTCGTCGGGCCGCTCGAGCTCGACCCGAACGCGCTGACGCGCGGCCTCGACGCGCCGTTCCTCCTACGCTGGACGCCCACGGCCGGGGTCATCGAGCGCCGCTTCGCCGACGCGATGCCCGTGGGCGGGCGCAACGCCGTCGCCGTCGCGCTCGGCGCGCTGCAGGTCGCCGGGGACGACGCGACGGAGGACGCCGGCCGCTGGGAGGCCGAGGAGGAACACGGCGAGGGCGCGCTGCTGGCGCGGTACACCCGCGACGAGCGTGGTCTGACCAAGGTCTGGCGCCGCGAGGAGGGCCGGAGCCCCCTGGCCGAGGGCGACAGCCCCGCCCCGATCGTCCACACGGGCGAGACGACCTGGGGACGCGACGCCGAGGGGCGCGAGGCCGCGCGCTTCGATGGCCGAAGCGCCGTGGACCTGACGCTCCAGGCGGGCGCCCCGGCCCGCTTCGAGGGGGTGACGCGGATCGAGGCGACCCGGGTCGCGGCACCCGACATCGCCTGGGCCTCGACGCTTCGCCCCGACGCCGCCGAGCTCGCGCTGCGGCCCCCGGCACCCGAGGTCGAGAACGAGCCGCCGGCCAGGGACGAGGTCGACGCAGGGCTGGCCGCGGCCACGCCGGACGCCCTCATCGAGCTCGGCGCGCAGGCCACCGACCACCGGGACTGGGCGCGGCGGCGGCAGGTGGCGCGGGCGCTCCACGCGCGCATGAGCGCCGAGCCGGCGGTGCTCGACGCGGTCGTCGCGCGGCTCCGGGAGGCGCCGGCCGACGACAACGATCTGCGCACGATGATCGAGGCGCTGCTGTCGGTCGACAGCCCGCGCGCCCACCTGCTGGTGGCGAGCCTGCTGACCGACCGGGCGGCGCCGCGGACGCACCGGCAGCTGCTCGTGGTGGGGGCGACCTTCTCCAAGCCGCCGGACGTCGTGGTCGCCGCGCTCGAAGAGGCGTCGGCGGAGGCCGGGAGCGACGAGGCGGCGACCGCGGCGCTGCTGGCGCTGGCGGGGCAGGCGCGGCTCCGGGCCGAGGGCGAGCCGGAGCTTGTTGTGCGGCTCCGGGCGCGGCTCCTGGAGCGCGCGCGCGAGGTCCTGACTCCCGACGTGGCCGCGGCGGTGACGACCGATCCGACCGCGCCGCTCGGGCCGGCGCCGACGCCCGGCGCCGTGATCGCCTGGCTCGACGCCCTCGGCAACCTCGGCGAGCCCGAGGTCTGGCCGCTCGTCGAGCCCTGGCTCGCGGTGCAGGACCACCGGATCCGGCGCGCCGCGGCCGACGCCCTGCGCTTCGTCCCGACCGCGCCGGCGCGGCTGAAGCTCGCGACGCTGATCCTGGAGGACCCGGACGACGACGTGCGGCAGACGGCCGTGCGCGCGACGGCCTACCAGCCGCAGGCGGCGTTCGAGGGCGTCGTCCTGCGCGCGCTCGACCACGATCCCAGCAAGAAGGTCCGGGTCGCGGCGGCCGCGTCGGTGGCGCGCTGGGCGTACCTGGCGCCGACGCTGTACGAGCGCCTGCGCCGGGCGGCCGAGCGTGAGGCAGACCCCGACGTGCGCGACATCTACCTCGGCCTCTTGCCGGTGAATCACAGCGCCGAGGGAGCGGCACCGGAGGCCGCGCCCGCGTCCCCCGGGGTGCTGGCGCCGCTCGGCCCGTCGGCCGGCGGGGTCCGCGGCGGGCGGCAGAGCCCGCGCGGCGCCGACGCCGAGCTGAAGGTGGTCCCATGAGGCGTGCGCTGCGATGGGAGCTGGCGCTCCTCGGACACCTCGTTCAACCCCGGCGGCTGCGCGGCCGGGGTCCGCGCCCCAGGGCTTCGCTGGCTCGGCGCTGTATTGCGCTCCTGGGGACGCTCGGGCTGGCGGCGGCGGCCGCGACGGGCTGCGACACCAGCGCCGACCGGTGCGGCCCGGGGACGCTCCTCGAGGGCGACCGCTGCGTGCCCAGCGAGGGCGTCGACGCGCTGACCTGCGGCCCGGGCACGGTCCGCGACGGAGACGAGTGCGTGCTCGACGCCGACACCAGCGATGGCCCGGACGCGTCCGACCCGAGCGACACCGCCCACGCGTGCGTCCCGGACTGCGGCGGCCGCGACGGGCTGCCGCGGCGGGAGTGCGGCGACGACGACTGCGGCGGGAGCTGCGGCGACTGCCCGGGCGGCGAGGAGTGCAGCGACCTCGGTCGCTGCTACCTGCCCGGCTGCGTGCCGGACTGCCGCGGCGAGGCGGCGACGGGGCCGCGGGCGTGCGGCGACGACGGCTGCGGCGGGGCCTGCGGCGCGTGCGACGATCCCGCGGCGCCGATCTGCACCGACACCGGACAGTGCGTCGCCGAGTGCGTCCCCGCCTGCCTCGGCCGGGCGTGCGGGCCCGACGGGTGCGGCGGCAGCTGCGGCGACTGCGCCGGCGGCCACGGCTGCTCGGTCCACGGCCACTGCGTCCCCGACGCGTGGCAGTGCGGCGACGGCCGCTACGACGCCGGCGACCACTGCGAGTGCGGCTGCGGGGCGCTCGACCCGGACTGCGCGCTGCCTGGGATGGCGCTGGTCGGCTGCGGGCTCGACGAGCTGTGCGACGACGCTGGCGCCTGCGCGCCGCGGGTCCCGGCGGCCTGGACGTGCGCGCCGGCGTTCTACGACGACGGGCTCTACTGCGAGTGCGGCTGCGGGGCGCCCGACCCGGACTGCGCCGAGGGTGACCTGCCGACGCTCGGCTGCGCGGCGCCGCTGGTCTGCGGATCGGCCGGTGAGTGCGTCGCGTGCGAGGCGAGCTGCGACGGGCGCGCCTGCGGCGGCGACGGCTGCGGCGGGACCTGCGGCAGCTGCGGCGACGACGAGGTCTCCGGCGCGCCGCTCGTCTGCGTCGCCGGCGCCTGCGTCGAGGGCTGCTCGCCGACCCCCGTCCTGTGCGAGACGAACGCCTGCGGCGACGACGGCTGCGGCGGCAGCTGCGGCGCCTGCGGCCCCGACACCCACTGCCTGTCGGGCCAGTGCGTCCCCGATCCCGGGATGAGCTGCGGCGGCCTCTGCGGCGTGACCGCGCCCGGCGGCTGCGGCTGCGACCAGGGCTGCGTCGAGCGCGGCGACTGCTGCCCCGACTACGTCTCGCGCTGCACCTGCCAGCCACGCTGCGACGGGCGCGTCTGCGGCGACGACGGCTGCGGCGGGACCTGCGGAGCCTGCCAGGGCGAGCTGCCCTTCTGTCAGCCCGACGGGACCTGCGGCGAGAGCTGCGCGCCGCTGTGCGCCGGCAAGGACTGCGGCGACGACGGCTGCGGCGGCACCTGCGGAGCCTGCGATGGCGGCGCCGGCGCGTGCAACGACCATCAGCGCTGCGTGCCGCCGGGGTGGCTCTGCTGGGACCACTACTACGGCGACCGCGCGTTCTGCGACTGCTCCTGCGGGGCGCCCGACCTGGACTGCCAGACGATCGGTCAGACCGAGGGCTGCCCGCTCGGGGTCGCGTGCGTCGCCGAGACGGGGCTCTGCGACGCGGCGTTCTGCGCCGCCGACGCCCAGTGCGACAAGCCCGCGTGGTGCGTGGGCCACTTCCCGGCCGGTGCGATCGCGCGCAAGGGCGTCTGCCTGGCGCCCGACCCGGCGGGCGAGCCACCCGGCGCGGCGTGCGTGAGCGACGCCAGCTGCGCGACGGGGCTGTGCGCGGCCGGGCGCTGCCGGCACCACTGTCAGCAAGACGCGGACTGCCTCCCCGGGCAGTCGTGCCTCGGCGTGGCGCTCGGCGACCCGCTGATCGGAGCGCCCATCGGCGTCGTGAGCGTCTGCGACGGGGCGCTCGCGCTCGGCTCGGCCTGCGCGAGCCAGGCGGCGTGCGGCGACGCGACGTGCCTGGCGCTGATCGACCCGGTGGGCCACGCGCCGCTGCTGAGGTGCGGGACCCCCGGTGAGGGCAGCGCCCTCGGCGGCTACTGCGACGGGGCGACCCCGTGCGCGCACGGCCTGGTGTGCGCCGACAACGCCTGCGGCGAGGCGTGCCCCGGCGGGCAGGCCGACTGCCCCGGCGGGACCTCGTGCGCCCCGGCGGCGCTGCACGCGGGGGCTCTGGCGGCCGCGAACGACGACGTGGAGGTGATGGCGTGCACCCCCGACTGATCCTCCCGTGGGCCGCCGTCACGGCGCTCGGCGCGCTGCTGGCGACGGCCTGCTCCGGAGACGCCAGCTGTGGCGACGGGACCGCGCTCGTCGACGGGCGGTGCGTCCCCGGCGCGCTGACCTGCGGCGCCGGGACCCGCCCGAACGCCGACGGCGCCTGCGTCCCCGAGGACGACACCACCGAGCCGGGCGACGCCAGCGGCGGGGACGCCAGCGACGCCAGCGACGGGGCCGACGGTTCCCGCCCGCCGAGCGCCTGGACCTGTGACGCCGCGGCCTGGGGCGACGGCGCCGCGTGCGACTGCGCCTGCGGGGCGCTCGACCCCGACTGCCTCCAGCTGGTACTGCCCGTCGTGGGCTGCGCCGACGGCGGGCGCTGCGGCGCGCACGGGGCGTGCATCGCGGGCCCGCCGCCGGGCTGGGCGTGCCCCGACTGGCGCTACGGCGACGGCGCCGTGTGTGACTGCGACTGCGGCGCCGGGGATCCGGACTGCGGGAGCGCCGAGCTGCCCGTCCAGGGCTGCGTCGGGGTGAGCCGCTGCTCGCTCGACGGGGCGTGCCTGCCGTGCGCGCCGAGCTGCGACGACAAGGCCTGCGGCAGCGACGGCTGCGGCGGCAGCTGCGGCGCGTGCCTCGACCCCACCCTGCCCTACTGCGCGGCCGGCGCGTGCGTCGGGGCCTGCGTGCCCGACTGCGCGCCCGGCCACGGGTGCGGGCCCGACGGCTGCGGCGGGAGCTGCGGGGGCTGCGAGGCCGGCGCGACCTGCGTCCAGGGGCGATGTCACGCGCTCGGGCCGGCCCAGTCCTGCGTCGACCGCTGCGGCGAGGCGCTCGGCCCCGACGCGACCGGGTTCTGCTCGTGCGCCGCGGGCTGCGTCCCCGGGGTGGACTGCTGCGCGGACCTCGAGGCGGCGTGCGGCTGCGTCGCCACCTGCCTGACGCACGACGGGGCCGTCGCCGAGTGCGGGGGCGACGGGTGCGGCGGCTCGTGCGGGACCTGCCCGGGCGGGACGAGCTGCGCGGGCGGCGCGTGCGTGGACGTGCCGTGTGACCCGGACCCGTGTGGCGACCATGGCGTCTGCGACCCCGCCGACGAGACCTGCGCCTGCGCGACGGGCTACGCCGGTGCTGTGTGCGACGCCTGCGCCGAGGGCTACGCTGGGTTCCCCGACTGCGCGGTCGATGCCTGCGCGACGCAGATCTGCAGCGGCCACGGGACCTGTCGGCCGAGCGACGGCGGCTGCGACTGCGACGCCGGCTTCACCGGCGCGCTCTGCCACGACTGCGTCGATCCGGACGCCCTCTGGCCAGCCTGCGGCGGCTGACTCGAGCGCCAGGCCAGCCCACGAGGCGAGCAGGAGGCCAAGCCGCCCCGGCGCGTCCGAGCGCGTTGGCGTCGCTGGCTTACGGCAGACCCACCGCTGGCTTTGACCGCGGGCGCGACGTGGCTCAAGCTCGACCCTCGTGAGGGCCGAGCCACGTCCAAGCGACCAGGTCGAGCGGCGCGCGGGGCCCCGGCGCCGCTGGGGTCGGCCTGTCGTCGCGCTCCTGACCGCGCTGCTCGGGCTCGTCGCCGACGGGCCGGGGCAGGCGTCCTCCCACCGCTTCGACATCCGGAGCTGGGACGTCCGCGACGGGCTCCCCCAGTCGTCGGTCACCGCCATCACCCAGGATCCACAGGGTTTCCTGTGGCTCGCGACCTTCGGCGGCGTCGCCCGCTTCGACGGGGTCGGCTTCGAGACCTGGGACCTCGCCAACGCCCCGGGCCTGCCCACCAATCGGGTGATCGCCCTCCACCAGACCGCCTCGGGCGGCCTCTGGATCGGCACCCAGGGCGGCGGCCTCGCCTACGGCCGCGACGGCCATTTCACCGCCGTCTCCCTCGGCCCGGACATCGACAACGCCGTCGTCTACGGCCTCGGCGACGCCCCGGACGGCGACCTGTGGATCACCACCGGGCGCGGCGTCTACACCGTCGCGCTCGACGACCACGACGGCGCCTCCCCGACGGCGACTGCCACGCTCCTGCACGCCGCGCGTTTCGTCGCCGCGGTCCACTGGGACGCCGTCGGGAGGCTCTGGGTCGCCGACCTCGACGGCGTCACCTGCGTCGCCGGCCGGTGCGACGGCGAGCGCCCGCTCCGCGCGCCCGACGGCGCCCCCCAAAGCCTCCACGGCCGCTTCGTGACGACCCCCGACGGCACCCTCTGGATCGCCGGGGCCGGCGGCCTCTGGCGCTGCCCCGGGGGTGACGTCAGCCGCGGCACCCTCGTCATCCCGACCACCCCCGAAGCGGCCGCCCACTTCGCCTCCCTCGTCCACGACCCCGAGCACGGCCGGCTCTGGTTCTCCGCCGGCCCCCAGCTCTGGCGGATCGACGGGTGGGCCGACGGCCTCGACGCCCACCCGATGGCCGCCACCCTCGCCCGCGCCGGCCTCCACGACCTCGGCAAGCTCCGCTCCCTCCACGTCGACCGCGAGGCGTCCCTCTGGGTCGGGACCGACGGCGGCGGGCTCCTCCAGCTCCACGACCTCGACGTCACCCACCACGCCGAGGACGCCGGCCTCGTCACCGGCCCGACCCAGCTGGTCGCCGAGGACGGCGCCGGCGCGCTCTACGTGACCCAGCCCTGCCGCGGGCTCTTCGTCCGTGTGGGTGACGCCTTCGAGCGCGTCGACTCCCCGGCGCTCCCCGACTGCGTCGACGCCATGACCGTCGCCCCCGACGGCGCGCTCTGGCTCGGCGGCGCCGCCCGCGTCGTGCGGCGCGACGCGAGCGGCTGGACCCGCGCGCACACCCTGACCGACGCGTCCCTCGGCGTGACCGCCCTCCACGTCGACGAGCGCGGCCTCTGGGTCGGGACCGGAGGCGGCCTCCGCCGCGTCGAGGGTGGCCGGGACGTCACCACCGACGCGATCCGCCAGCTCACGGGCGCCCGGGTCCGCTGCGTCGTCCCCGACCGGCGCGGCGGTGTCTGGATCGGCTCCGACGACGGCGTCGCCCACGTCCCCGCCGGCCCGGGCGTCCCCGTGCGCCTCGGCGTCTCCGACGGGATTCCGCGCGGGGTCGTCCGCGACATCCTCGTCGACGACGACGGCGCCGCCCTCGTCGGGACCTACGGCGGCGGCCTCGCCTGGGTGCGCGACGGCGGCCGCGCCGTCGTCCCGGTCAACGGGCTCATCGACAACACCGTGTCCCGGATCCTCCGCGACGGCGACGACACGCTGTGGCTCAACGGCAACGCCGGGATCTCCCGCGTCCGGCTCGCCGACCTCCGCGCCGCCCCGACCTCGGAGGCCGTCCTCCCGGTCACCCTCTACGGGTTCGAGGGCAACGGCGGCAGCCAGGCCGCCGGCTGGCGCGGCCGCGACGGCACCCTGTGGTTTCCGACCATCAACGGCCTCGCCTCGATACACCCGGCCGCGCTCCGCTCCGCCGCGCCCGCCCCGGTCGTGACGATCACCGGGGTGACCATCGACGGCCGCGCCTACCCGAAGACCGGCCCCATCGACGTGCCCGCGGGCCGGCGCGACCTGTCGGTCCGCTTCACCGCGCCGAGCTTCGTGCGCTCTCGTGACCTCCGCTACCGCTACCGCCTCGTCGGCTACTCCCGCGACTGGTCCGACCTGGCCGCCGACCGCGTCGCCAGCTGGTCGAACCTCCCCCCGGGGGACTTCCGCTTCGAGGTCGAGGCGCGCAACACCGACGGCGCCCGCAGCGAGATCGTCGCGCTGCCGCTCCGGATGCGCGCCGCGCTGACCGAGCAGGCGTGGTTCTACGCCCTCGTCGCGCTCGCGCTGGCCGGGCTCATCGGGCTCGTCTGGCACCTTCGGCTCCGCATCCTCCGCGCCCACGAGCGCGCCCTCGAGCGGGAGAACGCCGAGCGTCGCCGCGCCGAGGCCCACGCGCGCGCCGAGGAGCGCCGCTACCGGACCCTCTTCGACGGCACCAGCGAGGCGGTGATCGTCGTCGCCCCCGACGGGCGTATCCACGAGGGGAACCACGCCGCCACCGCGCTGCTGGGGCTCTCCGCCGAGACGCTCGGCGACGCGAGCCTGGGGGCCTTCGCGGCCGACGGCTCCCGAGACCGCCTGCTCGCCGCCCTCGAGCACGCCACGACCGGGACGGCCGCTCCGCCCATCGAGATCGACCTCACCCGCGCCGACGGCCAGGCGCGCCGCGTCCGCGTCGTGGCGACGCCGCTCCTCGGCCTCGACGAGCCGCGCGTCCTCGCGACCGCCGTCGACCTGACCCGTGAACGCCAGCTCGAGGAGGAGCGGGTCGCGATGGCGCGGCGGGCCAGCGAGCGCGAGCACCTCGAGTCGCTCGGGCGCCTCGCCGGCGGCGTCGCCCACGACGTCAACAACCAGCTGATGGCCATCGGCGCATGCGCGGCCTTCGTGCGCGAGGCTGGTGATGGCGAGCTCGCCGACGCCGGTCGCGACATCCTCGACGCGGTGAAGCGCACCGGCTCGCTGACCCAGCGCCTCGTCGTGTTCGCGCGCTCGCAGCCCAGCGACCCCTACGTGTTCGACGCCAACGAGGCCCTGGCCTCGCTCCACACGATGCTGTCGCGGCTCCTCGGCAAAGGGCTCACCCTCGCCTTCGAGCGCTCGGACGGCCCGCTGCGGATCGAGCTCGAACCCGCGCTCTTCGAGCACGCCATCGTCAACCTCGTAGTGAACGCCCGCGACGCTACTCCCGACGGCGGGACCATCACCATCGCGACCGGCCACAGGTGGTTCACCCCCGACGAAGCGAGCGGCCGCGGCGTCGAGCCCGGGCCCTTCGTCTGGGTCCGTGTCGCGGACACCGGGACCGGCATGAGCGCGTCGACCCGCGCGCGCGTCTTCGAGCCCTTCTTCTCGACCAAGCCCATCGGAGAGGGCACCGGCCTCGGCCTCTACAGCGTCCACTCCACGGTCCGGGACGCGGGCGGCTCCGTGGACGTGGACAGCGAGGTCGGACGAGGGACCGCGCTGACGCTCTTCTTTCCGGCGCGAGACGGGGCCGCGACGAACGTCGCCGCGCCTCCGGACGCGACACCGGCGACCTCGGAGAACACCCGCGTCCTCATCTGCGACGACCACGATCTCGTCCGCTCGGCGACCGTGCGCCTGCTGGCGCGCGGCCCCTTCGAGGTCTTCCCGGCCGCCGACCCCGAGGAGGCCCTCGCCATCGCGCGCGAGCTCGGCGAGCGGCTCGACGTGCTGCTGACGGACCTCCGGATGCCGGTCATGAACGGCCTCGAGCTCGCGGCGCGGCTCCGCGAGCGGCACCGGCGGCTCGTCGTCGTCCTGATGTCGGGCCACGTCGGCGAGGCGCTGCCCGACGGCGAGCTGCCCGACGTGGTCGACGCCTTCGTCACCAAGCCCTTCGACGGCGCGACCCTCATCGCGGCCATCGACGAAGCGCGCGCCCGGCGCGTCGAGGGTCCGTTCCCGGGCCCATCGTCCACCTGAGGCGCCCGACGAGGCTCGGTCACGCTGTTTCCCCCGTCACCCAACACCTCCGACCCCTCTGGCCTGGACGCGGTGCCCGGGCGCGGACGTACTCCGCGATGCGCGCGCCCCCGCCGACGGAACCGACGCGACGAGCGTCGCCACCCAATCGCGCTCGGGTCCGTTGAAGCGCCGATGGAAGCGCAACATACTGCGGCGTATGACGAAACCGGCTCGGGTGTTCTTGCTCGGACTGCTTCTTCTTCCCGCCTGCGGCGACGACGTCAGCGGCGCCAGCGACACGACGGAAACGCGCGACGCGTCGCCGGCCGACGCCGATGCACTCGATGCTGCAGACGCCGATACTGTCGCTCCTCCCGGCGACGTCGTCCGCCTGGACTGGTCCTCGGTGCGCGGCGCCCCCTTCACCACGGTCGGTACCAGCGTCAGCGAGCGCGCGCTGATGGCCGTCCACGCGGACGGGCTGGTCACGGTCGCCGCGTGCGAGGTCGACGTCGGCTGTGACTACGCGTGGCTGAACGCCGCCGGCGAGGAGATCCGCACCTCGGACGACCGTATCGCTGTCTACGGCCGGACGCTCCCCCCGGCGGCTGACCTCATGCACGTGGTCGCCCCGGACGAAGCAGGCCTGTGCGGCGACACGCCGCCGTTCCCGACGGTCGTCGCGGGGACGGTCGAGGTCGTCGACCTCGCCACTGGTGTTCCCCGCTTCACCGCTCCGCTCCGCACGAACGTGTTCATCGACTCGGCCTTCTCGAGCCTCGGACGCTGGTTTCGCGTCGCCCCCCTCGCCGACGACGCCTGCGCGGCGAGCGGCGAGACCTGGCGTGACGTCGTCCCGCCCCACACGACGGCCCGGCTCCCGGCCGCCTTCTTCATCGCCGGTGAGCGCCCCGACGGGCTCCTCTTCGGCTGGCGCGACGACGAGTTCGGTGTCGTCGACCCTCGCGCAGACAACAGCTTCGCCGGCCTCGGCGACCGCGTCGACGCCTTCCTCGTGGGCGGCGGCTGGCTCCACGCCCTCGACGGCTTCGGGGACCTCACCGAAGCGGTTCACGCGGTCGCGGCCGACGGGTCCCGCTACGACCTCACGCTCCCCACCGGCGTCGACCACCGCGGCCGCGCCGCGTGGGGCCGTTCACTGCTCGCCTGCACCCAGGCCGGCAGCGAGCGCGGGGTCCACGAGTGCACCGTCTTCGACGTCGCCGACGAGCGCCCCAGCCTGGCGCTGGACTTGCTCGCAGGGACGACGCCCACCTTCATCGGGGGCGGCGACGCCGTGGTCTACGCGACCAGCACCGACGGCGTGGACCGGAGCCTCTCGCGCCTGGACCTGACGACGGGCACACGCGCCGTCATCGCGGCCAACGCCGGCGCGCTCCGCCCGCTCGGGAACGGCGCCGCCGCCCTCTGGCACGACGAAGCGGGGCTCACGCTCATCGACCGTGACCGCGTCGAGCTCCTCGTCGCAGGGCCCATCGCGCAGGTCCTGACCGCCCCGACCAGCGACGGCGTCGAGGGCCTCAGGCAGCACGATATTGCGGTCATCGTCGTCACGACCGCGGTCGAGGAACATCGGCTCCTGATGCTCGACCTCGCCACCCATCGCCTCGTCACGCTGACGGAGCGCCTCTACTTCGCGCCGACCGTCGGCAACCCGCTGGCCGCCGACACCTGCGGCCAGCCGTGGGTACTGCGCTCCGCGGGCGGACCGACCGATGGGCTCGTCCAAGAGTCCCGCTGGCTCTTCTTCGTGGAGCGCCCGGACGGCGCACAGGACGCCGCGCTCTTCGTCGTACCGCTCGACCTCGAGGCCCCGCCGCGGCGGCTGACGGCGATGCACCCCATCTACTGCCACCCTCCGCTGGCGAGCCCCGACGGTTCGCTCCTCGCGATCGACGTCGACCACTTCGACGGCCAGTCGAGCCACCTGACCATCGCGCGAACGCGCGAGTAGGCGCGGAGCGCACCGCGCGCACCGTCCGGAGCGAGGCTCCCACGGTCGTCCTCACGTCGAGGGGCCAGGGCGGCGGCCGGGCGACCACCGGAGATGCAGCGAACCCGACGACGGACCCGCCAGGGGCGTCGCCTCCGAGCTCACTCCGGCGCCGGGACCGGCCCGTCCGGAGTGCACGGCATCTCCGGGCGCGCCGGATCGCACTTCACGTAGTCCGGCTTCACGCCCGGCGCCGTCGCGCGGATGTCCAGCCCCTCGGGGGGCGTGTCCGGCGTGCACGGCATGTCCGGGCGCGCCGGATCACACTTCACGTAGCGCGGCTTCACCGTCGGCGGCCCCTCGACCGGCCCGTCGGGCGTACACGGCATCTCCGGACGCGCCGGGTCGCACTTCACGTAGTCCGGCTTCACGCCGGGCGGCTTCACCTGCAGCTCGACCTTCTCGGGGGGCGTGTCCGGCGTACACGGCATCTCCGGACGCGCCGGATCGCACTTCACGTAGTCCGGCTTGACGGCGGGCTCCGACTCCGAGGCCTTCTCGGCGTTCTTGGTGCCGCACCCGGCGGCGAGGCCGAGCGCGAGGACGAGCGTGGCGAGCATCAGGCGGGCTGGGCGCATGAGACCTCCGAGGGGTGAAGGAGGCGATGCTAGCCCACGGCGGCCGTTCGGGCGAGCCGCCGGGGCCGGTCCGACTCGAGGGGGTCGGCACCGCCCGGCACCGCGAGGGCGGCGAGGGCCTCGGAGAGGCTCGTCAGGCTGACCGGCTTCGACAGACAGCCATCGGCCCCCGTCCTGGTGACGAGCCCCGACGCCAGCACGTCGTCCTGGGCGGTCAGGAGCAGGATCGGGGGCGTCGCCGGGCGCTCGCGCAGACGGCGGACGAGCTCGGCGCCGTCCAACCGCGGCATCTCCAGGTCCGTGACGACCAGATCGAAGCCGCCACCCGCCTGGTCGAAGGACTCGAGCGCGGCCTCGCCGTCCGGCGCGATCTCCACGGCGTGACCGAGGCGCTCGAGGAGCTTGGACGCGACGAGCTGATTGGTGGGATCGTCCTCGACGAGCAGCACGCGGAGCGGCCTCGCGCTCGGCGTCGCGTCGCCGGGGCGAGCCACGGCCTCGTCACCGCCCCTCGCCGCCACGTCGGCGCTCGCTTCGTCGGCGGCCGCCAGCGCTCCGGCGAGCACGTCCGCGAAGGCGGGCATCTCCACGACCGCCGCCGCGCGCGAGCGCGCCTCCCAGCGACCGCCCGGCGGCACCACCGCGACGACCCGCGCGTGAGGCTGCCGGCTCGCCCAGGCCGCGAGCTCCCCGACCTCGTCGCCGGCGCCCGGGTCCGCGTCCAGCACGACGGTCGCGCCGGCGGGGAGCTCCCCCAACGCCGCCGCCTCGGCCACGCTCGTGACGCGCCGCGCGGAGGCGCCGAGGTGAGTGACCGTCCGGAACAGCGATGACGCGGACTCCTCGCACGACCCGACGACCCAGACCTGCCGCCCGGTCAGGGCCGGCGAGGACCACGACGCGCCTGGCGGCACCGGCGCGTCCACGGTCGCGACGAAGGTCGTGCCCACGCCGACGCGGCTCTCGACGGTGACGTCTCCGCCGAGCAGGCGGGCGAGCAAGCGGCTGATCGACAGCCCGAGGCCGGTCCCACCGAAGCGCCGGGTCGTCGAGGCGTCGGCCTGGACGAAGGGCTCGAAGATCCGCGCCTGCGCCGCCTCCGAGATGCCGATCCCGGTGTCCGCGACGGTCATCACGACCTGCTCCGGCGCCCCTGGCATGCCGCCGAGCCTCACGGTGACTCCGCCGGTGGCGGTGAACTTGATGGCGTTGCCGACGAGGTTCACGAGGATCTGCTTGATGCGCACGGAGTCGCCCATCCGCGCGTTGGCGACGGCGGGCTCGACCAGGATCCGGAGGTAGAGCCCCCGCTCCCGGGCCTGGGGAGCGAAGGGCCGGAGCGCCTGGAGCACGGCGTCGCGGAGCACCATCGGCGCGACCTCCACGTCGAGGTGCCCGGCCTCGATCTTCGCCAGATCCAGGCTCTGGTTGACGACCTCGAGGAGGCTCGAGGCGCTCTGCTGGGCGAGCTCGATCTGCGCCCGCGCGTCGCGCGAGAGCACGCCGTCGAGGGTGAGCTGATGCATCCCGAGGACGCCGTTGAGGGGGTTTCGGATCTCGTGGCTCATGTGCGCGAGGAACGCGCTCTTGGCCTTGCCGCTGCGCTCGAGCTCCACGTTCGAGGCGTGGAGCCGCGCCCCGACCGCCTCGAGCTCGGTCGCCTGCTTCGTCGAGGCGACCCGCGCCTGCCAGGCGATGATGAAGAGGAGCGCCAGCAACACCACGCGGCTCATCGTCGACTCCAGCAGCGTCTCGCCCGCCGAGCCCGGCACCAGCAGCGCGTCCTGAGCGATGTGGGTCGTCGCCAGGGCCACGGCGCAAATCCCGGCCCACACGACGCCTATCCGCAGCCCCCCCAGGAGGACCGCCCCGAGGGGCAGCAAGACCAGCCACCACGGGGACGAGACCATCCCGTAGCAGACCGGCAGGATGAGGACCGTCGCGCAGATCGCGACACCGGCGCTCAGCACCACCGCGAAGCGCCGCTGGGGGGCGCCCCGGTAGTAGCCGTAGATGGCCAGGATGCCGAGCGCCCCGGCGACGTTCACCCACCACCCGGTCAGGAGCCCGTTCGCGAGCTCACTGAGCAGGCGCTGGATGGCGAAGACGACGTTGCCGCCCAGCGCAGCCCAGAACGCGATGGCGATGTAGCGTCGCTGAACCCGCGCCGTCGCGGCGCCCACGGAGGACGCGGTCGCGACGCTGTTCTGGGAGGCTCCCCGCATCTCGTATTCTCGCTCGCCGCCCGGCACGCCGCGATCTCCGCGGCTCGGCTCTCCTCTCCAACGCCCGATCCCGCTCGAAACGTTAGAGGTTTCTCGTGACGACGGGGGCGTTTCGGCGCGAGGCGCAGAGAGCGACACCGGTTGGCGGGGCCGCGGAGCGCGGCGGCGCGGCGACGCTTGGAGCGGTCGGAAAAATTCCGGTCAGCGCTCGGGCCGTTCGAGTGGTATGTTTGCGGGACCTTCCAGACCAGCCCCTCGAGACGCATCGCGCCGTCGCCGACCGCAAGGTGGCCCAACCCAGCATGCTCGACCCTCGCCGCACGGCGGGATGGCGCGCTCCCGCGCTGTCTCTCGCCCTCGCTCTCGCAGCGCTCGTCTCGGCCTGCGCTGGGGACGATCCCGAGGGCCCGGTCGGCGGGCGCGTCGCGATCACGGTCAGCCCCTTGCGCCTGCCCGGCATCACCGACGCGACCTATACGATCACGCTGGAGAACGGCGCCGATGAGCAGGTCTGGCAGCGGCAGCTGACCTCGTCGAGCTACGGCGACGGCGCCGGCTCGCTGAGCTACGTCGGGCCGTGCGACGCCGACGCCCCCGAGCACATCGTGCGCCTCACCCTCGACGCGCTGAGCGACGCCAACGGCGCGATCAACCCCGCCACCTACGACAACCCCACGCCGATCACGCGCCGCGCGACCTGCGTCGCGAACGCCGACGTCGCGGTCGACTTCGACCTGACCCTCGTTCGCCAGGCCTCCCAGGGCTTCTTCGACATCGGCGTCACGTTTGGGGACATCTTCTGCTCGGCCAAGCTCGACTGCGTGGACCGCGAGACCGGCGGGGACCTGGAGCTGCTGCACAACCCCGACACCGGGGCCCGCGACCTGACGGCGGTGATGGGCTTCAGCTGCGCCAGTGGAGAAGGCGACCCCACCTACCTTTATATGAACGACGTCGTGATCGACTGCGCCGGGCTCGCCGCGCCCATCGAGGTCGACGTCAGCCCCGCCGGCAACGTCGATCTCACCACGGGGCCGAGCGGCAACCTCGACGACTACCTCTTCGGCGCCGCCGTCTTCCGCTCGACCCAGGGAGCGCAGACCGGCTTCTGGAACGTCTCCCTCGGCCTCGACGCCCTGCGCTTCGTCGACGCCTCGACCTGCACCCTGAGCGGCCGCGCGACGGCCACCGACGAGCCCCTGACCGCCGACGCCAGCGGGTTCTTGCTGCCGCCGGACACCGTCTACCCGGTCGTCGAGTGGTCGGTCACGCTATCCGACCCGAGCGGCCGCCGCTGCGACACCCACGAGCTCGGCGTCCCGGGGAGCGGCGTCTACATCCGCTACCTCGGCTACCAGAGCGCGCCGAACCTCTTCACCTGGTCCCAGTCCCCGGTCGCCTTCCGCTGCCAGCTCGACCCGACGACCGGCCAGGTCGCCTGCGGGTCCGATTGGCCGAGCTGCTACAACGGCGCCCTCGACCCCGGCGAGACCGAGGTCGACTGCGGCGGAGACTGCGTCGGCTGCGACGACCTGGTCACCACGGGCCCCGACTGCGGCGACGGCATGACCGGCCCCGGCGAGTCCGGCGTCGACTGCGGCGGAGACTGTGCCCCCTGCCCCGCCGGCCAGCCTTGCGACGGCGCCGCCGACTGTCAGAGCGGGTCCTGCGACGCGACCTTCTGCGCCGATCCGAGCTGCGATGACGGCACGCACAACGGCGACGAGACCGGCCTCGACTGCGGCGGCGCCTGCCTCGCCTGCCCCGGCGAGGCGCCGACCTCACCCCCGACCGCCGAGGGCTGCGCGTCGAAGACCCTGGTCGGCGGCGTCTGCGCCGAGCCGAGCTGCAGCGACGGCTACGACAACGGCGCCGAGACCGGCCTCGACTGCGGCGGTACCTGCCCCGGCTGTGGCCCTGGCGAGCCCTGCCTCGTCGCGACCGACTGCCAGAGCCTGTCCTGCGTCGACGGCTTCTGTGCGGCCGCCCGCTGCGACGACGGGCTCCAGAACGGCGACGAGAGCGGCGTCGACTGCGGCGGCGGCTGCGGCGGCTGCCCGGGAGAGTCGACCGGCGGGCCCGGGGGCTGCGCCAGCGGCGTCGCGGAGGGCAACACCTGCGCGCCCCCCGCCTGCGACGACGGCGTCCTCAACGGCGACGAGACCGGCGTCGACTGCGGCGGCGGCTGCGGCGGCTGCGCCCCGCTCGAGCCCTGCGAGGTCGACGCCGACTGCCTGACCCGCGACTGCGCCGCGGGCTTCTGCCAGGTCCCGAGCTGCGACGACGGGCGCCTCAACGGCCAGGAGAGCCAGGTCGACTGCGGCGGGCCCAGCTGCGACGCGTGCCCGCCGGCCAGCTGCGACGATGGCGCCCTGAACGGCTACGAGTCCGACGTCGACTGCGGCGCCAACTGCGGCGACTGCCGCCCCGGCCAGCGCTGCCGAAACCACGGCGACTGCGACAGCCTCGTCTGCGAGGGCCAGGTCTGCCAGGAGGCGAGCTGCCACGACCGGGTCCGAAACGGCGCGGAGACCCAGGTCGACTGCGGCGGGCCCGACTGCGCGGCCTGCGACGGCGCGGCGACCTGCAGCGACGGGATCCGAAACGGCCTCGAGGGCGGCGTCGACTGCGGCGGCGACTGCCCGCTCTGCGACGACGGCGGGCCGTGCCTCGGCGACGTCGACTGCCAGAGCGGGGTCTGTCTCGGCGGCCTCTGCCAGCCGGCCACCTGCGACGACGGCGTCCACAACGGCGATGAGGCCGGCGTCGACTGCGGCGGATCGTGTCTCGCGTGCTCGGGGGCGCCCGCGACCGGCCCCGAGCAGTGCGCGGGCGGGGTCTGGAACGGCCTCGACCGCTGCATCGCGCCGAGCTGCGTCGACGGCCTCGAGAACGGCTCCGAGCAGGGGCTCGACTGCGGCGGGCCGTGCGCCCCCTGCGACCCCGGCTACGAGTGCCGCGGCCCCGGCGACTGCGCCAGCCGTAACTGCGTCGACGGCGTCTGTCAGAACATCTCCTGCAGCGACGGCATCAAGAACGGCGCCGAGACCAACGTCGACTGCGGCGGCAGCTGCGGCCCCTGCCCCGCCACCACCTGCGACCCGCAGAACGCCTGGGCCGACTGCGCCAGCGGCGTCTGCTCCGGGGACCCGCCGCTGTGCCAGTGGCCGAGCTGCGAGGACGGCGTCATGAACGGCGACGAGACCGGCGTCGACACCGGCGGCCACTGCCACGACGCCCTCGAGGGCTTCCGGTGCGTGACCCACGACGACTGCGCGAGCGGGCTGTGCCTGCGCGGCTTCTGCCGGCCGCCGAGCTGCGACGACGGGATCCTCAATCAGGACGAGGTCGACGTCGACTGCGGCGGGAGCTTCTGCGACCCGTGTAGCGGCCCGTGCACCAGCGGCGGCCAGTGCGGAAGCGGCGTCTGCGGCGCCGACGACCAGTGCGCGACCTACAGCTGCGATGACGGCGTTCAGAACGGCTACGAGGCCGACGTCGACTGCGGCGGCCACTGCGCGCCCTGCCCCACCGGCCGCGAGTGCGACTTCAACTCCCAGTGCGGCAGCCGCGTCTGCTGGGCCGGGGTGTGTATGCCCCCGAGCTGCACCGACGGCGTCCGAAACGGCGACGAGGTCGGCGTGGATTGCGGCGGACCGGCCTGCGGCGCCTGCCCCTTCGGCGGCTGCACGGACGACCTCGCCTGCGCCAGCCGCCGCTGCGTCGTCGCCGACGGCGAGACCTCGGGCGTCTGCGCGCCGCCGAGCTGCGACGACGGCGTCCGCAACGGCCACGAGAACGACGTCGACTGCGGCGGCAGCTGCGTCCCCTGCGATCTGGGCTTTCAGTGCCAATACCCCGGCCAGTGCGGCTCGGGGTCGTGCGTCAACGGCTTCTGCGTCGCGCCGAGCTGCTTCGACGGCGCGCAGAACGGCGCCGAGACGGGCGTCGACTGCGGTGGCCCCGACTGCGACGCGTGCAGCGGCTCGCCGTGTAGCCTCCCGACCGAGTGCCGGAGCGGGGTCTGCGACCCGACCCCGGTCACCGGCGGCTGCCAGCCCGCGGCGTGCGACGACCAGCTCCAGAACGGCGACGAGTGGGGCGTCGACTGCGGCGGGCCGTGCGCGCCGTGCCGGGTCGGCTCGGGCTGCACCGGGCCGAGCGACTGCGACAGCCGCAACTGCTGGCAGGGGCTCTGCATCGCCGCGAGCTGCTGGGACGGCATCCACAACGGCGCCGAGACCGACACCGACTGCGGCGGGCCGGACTGCCTCGCCTGCGACGCCGTCGAGTGCACGGGCGACGCCCAGTGCGCGAGCCGGGTCTGCGTCGGCGGCGCCTGCGAGCCGCGGAGCTGCAGCGACGGCCGCCAGAACGGGCCCGAGACCGGGGTCGACTGCGGCGGGCCGTGCGCGCCGTGTCCCGACGCGACGACCTGTCAGCAAGGAACGGACTGCGCGAGCGGGACCTGCTCCTATGATCGTTATTGCGCCCAGCCGTCGTGCACCGATGGGCAGTGGAACCCCGGCGAGCAGTGGGTCGACTGCGGCGGCGTGTGCGAAAAGGCCTGTTTTTCCGCCGAGTGTACGGCCGACGGCCAGTGCGCCAGCGGCAAGTGCGACGAGGGCGCTGGCCAATGCCTGCCCCCCGAATGCAACGACGGGATCCGAAACGGCTACGAGGTCAGCGTCGACTGCGGCGGGCCGTGCGGGCCGTGCACGAGCGGCGTCGACTGCCGGAGCGCCTTCGACTGCCCGGACCTCATCTGCAACGGCGGCGTCTGCATCCCCGGGACGTGCCACGACGGGGTGCGAAACCGCGACGAGACCGGCCCCGACTGCGGCGGGAGCTCCTGTGGCGCCTGCCCCCAGGTCGGCTGCGCCAGCGGCGCCGACTGCGCGAGCCACGTCTGCGGCGGCGACGGGCGCTGCGTCGACGGGACCTGCTCGGACGGCGTCGTCAACAACCTCGAGACCGGCGTCGACTGCGGCGGATGGTGCGGGCCGTGCGCCGACGGGGGCTGCCGCTACGCCGCCGACTGCGTGAGCGGCCTGTGCGTCGGCGGGGTCTGCCGCGAGCCGAGCTGCCGCGACGGGATCGCCAACCAGGGCGAGTCCGGCGTCGACTGCGGCGGGCCGTGCCAGCCCTGCCCCGGCGCCGAGTGCGCGACGGGCGCCGAGTGCGGAAGCGGCGTCTGCAGCGCCTTCGGGAAGTGCCTCGATCCGGCCTGCGACGACGGCCTTCAGAACGGCGCCGAGACCGGCGTCGACTGCGGCGGGCCGTGTCAGCGCTGCAGCTCCGGGGCCGACTGTCATCAGGCCTCGGACTGCGCCAGCCTCGTCTGCCGCGACGGGCGCTGTCAGCTCCCGACGTGCACCGACGGGGTGCGAAACGGCGACGAGGGGCCGCCCGCCGACTGCGGCGCGACCTCGATCTGCGGCCGCTGCCCGACGAACGGCTGCACCGCCGACAACCAGTGCGCCAGCGCCGTCTGCGACGAGGGGAGCGCCCAGTGCGAGGCGAGCCGCTGCGACGACGGCCTCTGGAACGGGCCCGAGACCGGCGTCGACTGCGGTGGACCGTACTGCGCTCAGTGTCCCGACAACTCGCCGTGCGACAACGGCGTCGACTGCGCGAGCCTGGTCTGCTGGGCCGACCGCTGCCGCCCCGAGAGCTGCACCGACGGGGTCCGGAACCAGAACGAGGAGGGCGTCGACTGCGGCGGGGTCTGCGCGTCCTGCGGCGGGACGACCGGCTGTACGTCGGGGTCGCAGTGCGCCAGCGGCTTCTGCCTGGCCGGGGTCTGCCTGCCGCCGACCTGCCAGGACGGCCGCCGAAACGGCAACGAGCAGGGGACCGACTGCGGCGGCAGCTGCCAGCCCTGCGACCCCGGCTACGAGTGCCTGAGCAACTGGGACTGCGAGTCGCGGGTCTGCCGCTTCGGGCGCTGCGAGCGGCCGAGCTGCGGCGACGGCGTCCAGAACGGCTTCGAGACCGGCGTCGACTGCGGCCCCGGCTGCGGCGCCTGCCCGCTCGACGGCTGCGCCAACGACTGGGAGTGCGCGAGCTACGTGTGCGACGAGGGGACCGGCCACTGCCAGACGCCCTCGTGCTACGACGGGGTGCGAAACGGCGCCGAGACCGGGACCGACTGCGGCGGCTGGTGTCCGGCCTGCGACACCGGCCCGTGCGACATCGCCAGCGACTGCGCCAGCGGCAACTGCCGGGGCGGCTACTGCCCGGTCGCGACGTGTTCCGACGGCGTCCGAAACCAGGGCGAGACCTACGTCGACTGCGGCGGGCCCTGCGTCCCGTGCCACCCCGCGGGCTGCACCAACTGGTGGGACTGCCCGAGCGGCAACTGCGTCGGCGGCGTCTGCCAGCCCGCGACCTGTACGGATGACATCCGCAACGGCGACGAGGTCGCGACGGACTGCGGCGGCAGCTGCCAACCCTGCTACCCCGGGCGCGAGTGCTGGAGCGGGGCCGACTGCCGGAGCGGCGTCTGCAGCGCCGACGGCTTCTGTCAGCGGCCCAACTGCTGGGACGGCGTGCAGAACGGCAACGAGATCGGGCGCGACTGTGGCCCGGACTGTGGCCTCTGCCCGGGCGAGACGCCGCCCATCGGGCCCATCGAGTGCGCCAGCGGCGTCGTCATCGGAAACCAGTGCGCCGCGCCCAGCTGCGCCGACGGGCTCAAGAACGGCGACGAGACCGGGGTCGACTGCGGCGGCTCGCGCTGCTCGGCGTGCGCCGGGCAGAACCGCTGCAGCCGAAACGCCGACTGCCTGAGCGGCGTGTGCAAGTACGGCTGGTGCCGGGACGCGACCTGCTTCGACGGGGTACGCAACGCCTTCGAGACCGGGGTCGACTGTGGCGGGCCGCCGTGCCTCGCCTGCCCCGGCGCCGAGGTCAGCGGGCCCACCGAGTGCGCCAGCGGCAACGTCCTCGACGGCCGCTGCCTGCCGCCGCTTTGTAACGACGGCAAGCTCAACGGGATCGAGACCGGCGTCGACTGCGGCGGCAACTGCGTCCCGTGCGACACCGGGACCGACTGCCTCGTCGACAGCGACTGCGACAGCTACGTCTGCGACCGCGGCGTGTGCCTGCCCGCGCGCTGCGACGACGGGCGCCGAAACGGCAACGAGACCGGGGTCGACTGTGGCGGCAGCTGCGGGACCTGCGCCGGCTACCCCCCGCCCGGTGGGGACCCGACCTACTGCGCCAGCGGGCGCATCGACGGCGACGGCGACTGCCTCGCGCCGACCTGCGACGACGACCTGAAGAACGGCTCCGAGGCGGCGGTCGACTGCGGCGGCGCCAGCTGCGACCCGTGCCGGGACGGGACCCCGTGCCGCGCGGACACGGACTGCGCCTCGGGCGCTTGCACCCTGGGCTACTGCTTCCCGCCGAGCTGCTCCGACACCGTCCAGAACGGAGGTGAGGCCGGCGTCGACTGTGGTGGCGGGAGCTGCGCCGGCTGTTATCAGGCCGAGTGCCAGGGCCCGGGCGACTGCTGGAGCGGCGTCTGCACCGGCGGGCTGTGCCAGGCCCCGCTGTGTAACGACGGCCAGTGGAACGGCTTCGAGACCGGGATCGACTGCGGCGGCCCGTGCCCGAGCTGCATCGGCGGCTGGACCTGCCGAGGGCCCGGCGACTGCGCCAGCCGCGTCTGCCGGGGCGGCGTCTGCCAGCCACCGAGCTGCTACGACGGCGTCCGGAACGGCGGCGAGACGCTGACCGACTGCGGCGGCGCGTGCCGCCCGTGCTTCGAGCCGACCTGCACGAGCGGGGCGGACTGCTACTCCGGGGTGTGCAGCGGCGGTGAGTGCGTCGCGCCGAGCTGCAGCGACGGCGTCCGAAACGGCAGCGAGGTGCAGACCGACTGCGGCGGGTGGTGCCTGCCCTGCGGCGATTACGCCGAGTGCCGCTGGGCCGGAGACTGCGCGTCCGGGGTCTGCGTCGGCGGCTTCTGCCGGCCGCCGAGCTGCACCGACGGCGTCCGGAACGGCGCCGAGCACTACGTCGACTGCGGCGGGGGTGAGTGCAAGCTCTGCACCGGCCTCGGCTGCACGTCGGACAGCGAGTGCGCGGGCGGGCGTTGCGTGGCCGACCCGCAGACGGGCGTGAAGCTCTGCCACCCGCCGAGCTGTACGGACGGGATCGAGAACGGCCTCGAGCAGGGGGTCGACTGCGGCGGCTTCTGCCAGGGCTGCGGCAACGGCGGCGGCTGCGACGACGCCGGGGACTGCGCCAGCTTCGTGTGCCTCGGCGGCGTCTGCCAGGCGCCGAGCTGCACCGACGGGGTCTGGAACGGGGCCGAGGACGGCGTCGACTGTGGCGCGGCCTCGGGCTGCGGCCTCTGCTACCAGGCGGGCTGCACCGAGGACGCCGACTGCAGCAGCCGCGTCTGCGTCGGCGCGCCGACCGGCACCTGCGCCGAGCCGAGCTGCAGCGACGGCGTCCGGAACGGCTACGAGGTGGGCGTCGACTGCGGCGGCGGCTGCGCGCCCTGCCCCGATCTGCGCGAGTGCGTCCAGGGGACCGACTGCGACAGCGGCGTCTGCCTCGCCAACCACTGCCGCCCGGCGTCCTGCTACGACGCCGTTCGGAACGGCGGCGAGGACGACGTCGACTGCGGCGGGCCGTGCTCGCTCCTGTGCCCGAGCGCGGAGTGCGACTACAACGCGCAGTGCGCCAGCGGCCAGTGCGTCGGCGGCTTCTGCCAGGCCGCGACCTGCACCGACGACGTCTGGAACGGCCACGAGCACGGCGTCGACTGCGGCGGCCCGTGCCAGCCGTGCGAGCCCGGGTGGCGCTGTTACGGCCCGGCGGATTGTGCCAGCCACGTCTGCGACGGCGGGGTCTGCGCCCCGGCGCGCTGTGACGACCGGGTCCTGAACGGCTCGGAGGTCCTCGTCGACTGCGGCGGCGACTGCAAGGCCTGCCCCGGCAACAGCTGCGCCGAGGCCTACGACTGCGCGAGCTTCCGCTGTATCGACAACGTCTGCCAGGAGCCGAGCTGCCACGACAACACGCGAAACGGCGACGAGTCCGGCGTCGACTGCGGCGGGAGCTGCGCCGACTGCCACGACGGGCGACAGTGCTGGAGCAACGCCGACTGCGCGAGCGGCGCCTGCTTCGACGGCTACTGCCGCGAGCCGAGCTGCTTCGACGGCCAGCGGAACCAGGGCGAGCTGGGCGTCGACTGCAGCGGGCCGTGCGCGCTCTGCCCCGGTCAGGGGTGTACGTCCGGCAGTCAGTGCCGAAGCGGCTTCTGCGAGGCACCGGTCTGCCTGCCCGCGAGCTGCGACGACGGCGTCCAGAATGGCGAGGAGACCGGGCGCGACTGCGGCGGGGCGTGCGCCGGGTGCGACGCCGGCGAGCGCTGCCGGGTCCAGGCGGACTGCGCCTCCAGCGTCTGCCTCGGTGGGATTTGTCAGGCGCCGAGCTGCTGGGACGGGGTCCACAACCAGGGCGAGCTCGGCCTCGACTGCGGCGGGCCGTGCGGCGCCTGCTTCGAGGCGGACTGCTTCGCCGATACGGACTGCGCCAGCCGCCGCTGCGTCGTCGGGGAGTGCGCGGCGTCGAGCTGCAGCGACGGCGTGCAGAACGGCTCCGAAGAGGACATCGACTGCGGCGGCTGGAGCTGCCAGCCCTGCCCCAACGAGCACCGCTGCAGCGCCGACACGAGCTGCGCGAGCGGCGTCTGCGCGGCCGGCTGGTGCCGCCAGTCGAGCTGCTTCGACGGGGTCCAGAACGGCCGCGAGACCGGCGTCGACTGCGGGGGCGACTGCGGCTACTGCTTCGCGGAGTTCGAGTGTCAGCAGGACTCCGACTGCGCGAGCCTCGTCTGCGACAACGGCCAGTGCCTCTGGCCGAGCTGCAGCGACGGGCGCCAGAACGGCGGCGAGCACGGGGTCGACTGCGGCGGGCCGTGTTACGGCTGCGACGGCGGCTGGAGCTGCCGCCAGGCCTCGGACTGCGCCAGCCACGTCTGCCTCGGCGGGGTCTGCCAGGCCCCGACCTGCCATGACGGCGTCCGAAACGGCGCCGAGGCCGAGATCGACTGCGGTGGCGGCTGTGGGCTCTGCCCGAACCTGCCGTGTACGCACTTCAGCGACTGCGCCTCGAAGATCTGCATCGGCGGCGAGTGCGCGCCCTCGAGCTGCGACGACGGGATCCAGAACGGCTTCGAGACCTCGGTGGACTGCGGCGGCCGCTGCGGGACCTTCTGCGGGGACGACCGCTGCTCGTGGCACACGGACTGCCCGAGCGGGGTCTGCTTCAACCTCTACTGCCGGGCCCCCAGCTGTAACGACGGGGTGCGGAACGGCTCCGAGAGCGGCATCGACTGCGGGCCGGGCTGCGGCGCCTGCCCCGACGCGGACTGCCTGACGGGCGCCGACTGCGCCTCGGGCGTCTGCACGGGCTTCCACTGCCAGCCCCCGAGCTGCAGCGACGGCGTCGAGAACGGCTTCGAGACCGGGACCGACTGCGGCGCGCTGTGCGGGCCGTGCGTGTCGGGCCACGAGTGCCTGACGGCCGACGACTGCGCGAGCCACAACTGCTGGGCTGGGCTGTGTCTACCGTCGACCTGCTACGACGGGCTGAGGAACCAGGGCGAGAGCGCGGTCGACTGCGGCGGGCCGTGCAAGCGCTGCGAGGGCGGCGAGTGCCTCGACCCGAGCGAGTGCGCGAGCCTCCTGTGTGTCGGCGGCTTCTGCCCCGGGCCGAGCTGCTCGGACGGGGTCCGCAACGGCCTCGAGTCGGGCGTCGACTGCGGCGGGGGCTGCACGCCCTGTCCCGAGGGCCAGCCGTGCCGCGGGCCCGGCGAGTGCGCGAGCGGCAACTGCGACGGCGGGTGGTGCCAGCCCCCGAGCTGCCACGACGGCTTGCGAAACCAGGGCGAGACGGCGGTCGACTGCGGCGGGCCGTGCCAGGCGTGCCCGGGGACGACGTGCTCTTCGGGCGGCCAGTGCCAGAGCGGCGTGTGCCTGGGGAGCCAGTGCCAGCCGGCGAGCTGCAGCGACGGGCTCGGCAACGGCTACGAGACCGGCGTCGACTGCGGCGGCCCGTGCCCACCCTGCGGCTCGGGCCTCGAGTGCGACGCCCCGGCGGACTGCGCCAGCCACCACTGCCAGGGCGGCGTGTGCGCGCGGGTGAGCTGCCTCGACGGGCTGAAGAACGGCGACGAGACCGACGTGGACTGCGGCGGCGCGCGCTGCGGCGCCTGCCCGGGCGGCGGCTGTACGAACGACGCCGACTGCGCCAGCTACATCTGTCAGGGCGGCCAGTGCGCGGCCCCCGCGTGCGACGACCGCGTCCAGAACGGCCGCGAGACCGGCGTCGACTGCGGCCCGGGCTGCGCGCCGTGCTACGACGAGGCGCCCTGCGACTCGGCCTTCTATTGCGATTCACTCGCGTGCACCGGCGGGTTCTGTCGGCCCGACACCTGCCACGACGGGCAGCGAAACGGCGACGAGGTCGACACCGACTGCGGCGGCTCGTGCCCGCTCTGCGACGACAGCCCCGGCTGTGACAGCGGCGCCGACTGCGCCAGCGGCAAGTGCGACACCTCGGGGACGGTCGGGATGTGTCTGCCCGCGACCTGCGACGACGGCATCAAGAACGGCTGGGAGCTCGACGTCGACTGCGGCAATTACTGCCGGCCCTGCGACAGCGGCCATACCTGTCAGGAGGCCCGCGACTGCGGAAACCGCGTCTGCTTCGCCGACCTGTGCCTGCCGCCGAGCTGCCACGACGGCGTCCGAAACCAGGACGAGGAGCACGTCGACTGCGGCGGCAGCGTCTGCGGCGCCTGCCCCGGGGCGCCCTACACCCTGCCGAACGAGTGCGCCAGCGGCCGCGGCGACGGGCTGGTCTGCCTCGCGCCGAGCTGCCAGGACGGGATCCGGAACCAGGACGAGTCCGGGGTCGACGTCGGCGGCGTCTGCGGCCCGGCGCCCCCCGAGGGCCCGTGCTGGGGCTCGTCCGATTGCCAGAGCGGTGTCTGCTACGCCGGCTACTGCCGCGAGCCGCGCTGCGACGACCGGGTCCGAAACGGGCTCGAGACCGGGGTCGACTGCGGTGGGCTCAGCTGCCCGAGCTGCCCCGACACGCCGGAGACGGACCCGACCCACTGCTCGACCGGCGTCCTCGTGGACGGCAAATGCAGCTTCCCGAGCTGCTTCGACAACAAGCGCGACGGCCAGGAGACCGGCATCGACTGCGGCGGCCCGTGCGCGCCGTGCCGAACGGGCCCGCGGCGGCCGGCCTGCGACCTCGCGACCGACTGTGACAGCGAGAGCTGCGGCGGCGACGGCGTCTGCGAGCTGCCGGTCTGCGACGACGGCGTCCAGAACGGCACCGAGACCGGGGTCGACTGCGGTGATATCTGCGGCGTCTGCCCCGGCGAGACCCCGCCCATCGACGCCGACGACTGCTCGAGCCGGGTCCTCGACGGTGACGGGGCCTGCGCCTTCCCGACGTGCAGCGATCTGGTCCAGAACCAGGGCGAGCAGGAGGTCGACTGCGGCGGGCCCTGCGCGCCGTGCGGCGAGGGCTCGCGGTGTCGGCGCCAGAGCGACTGCGAGGGCGTCTGCTACGCCGGCTTCTGCCGCGCGGCGACCTGCGACGATCACCACCAGAACCAGGGCGAGGCCGGGGTCGACTGCGGCGGGCCGTGCGCCTCGAAGTGCCCGGGCGAGGCGGCGACCGACCCGAGCGAGTGCGCCTCGGGCGTCATCGCGGGCGGCGTCTGCGCCGAGCCGAGCTGCACCGACGGGATCCGAAACGGCGTCGAGGCCGGTGTCGACTGCGCCGGGCCCTGCGCGCCCTGCGACACCGGCTGGCCGTGCCGCGGCGGCGCCGACTGCGAGAGCCGGATCTGCGACGGCGGCGTCTGCGCGCCCTGGTCCTGCGACGACGGCGTCCGAAACGGCGACGAGCTCGACGTGGACTGCGGTAGCGGCTGCGGCCCGTGCCCCCAGACGCCGTGCACGAGCCCCTTCGAGTGCGCGAGCTTCGTCTGCGCCGGCGGCGTCTGCGCCGAGCCGACCTGCTCCGACGGCGTGGTCAACGGCGACGAGACCGGCCGTGACTGCGGCGGCGGGTGCGCGCCCTGCCCCGAGCGCGCCGGGTGCGAGACGGGCGACCAGTGCCAGAGCGGGTCGTGCCGAAACGGCTTCTGCCAGCCGCCGAGCTGCCGGGACCGCCGCCAGAACCAGGGCGAGACCGGGATCGACTGCGGCGGGCCGTGCCTGGCGTGCCCGGGCGAGGCGTCCAACGACCCGGCGTTCTGCGCCAGCGGCGTGACCGACGGGACCCACTGTCTGCCGGCCACCTGTGACGACGGCGTCGCCAACGGCTTCGAGATCGGGATCGACTGCGCCGGCGACTGCCCGCCGTGCCTGTCGGGCTGGGACTGCGAGGTCGACGGCGACTGCACGAGCCGCGTCTGCCTCGACCGGATCTGCCAGTCGCCGAGCTGCAACGATGCGCGTTGGAACGGAAACGAGACCGGGGTCGACTGCGGCGGCGGCTGCGGCCAGTGCGCCGGTCTCCCGTGCGCCGACGACGCCGAGTGCGCGAGCCTGTCGTGCACCGGCGGCTTCTGCGACGCGCCGAGCTGCAGCGACGGCGCGAAGACCCGCGACGAGAGCGCGGTCGACGTCGGCGGCGTCTGTGGCGGCGGCGCGCCGGGCGACCCGTGCGGAGACGGCTGGGACTGCTCGAGCGGCCACTGCGAGCGGGACTTCTGCGCCGCGGCGAGCTGCGACGACGGCCTCTGGAACGGCGACGAGGCCGGCCTCGACTGCGGGCCGAGCTGCAACGTCCTGTGCCCGGGCGATACGTTCGACCCCGACAACCCCGTGCCGTGCAGCAGCGGCAACGTCATCGGCTCGGTCTGCGAGCCGGCGCGCTGCGACGACGGGATCCGAAACGGCGGCGAGCTCTGGACCGACTGCGGCGGGCCCTGCGCCCCGTGCCAGCCGGGCGACCCGTGCGCCGGGGCCCTCGACTGCGTGAGCAAGACCTGCGACGAGGGGCAGTGCACGCGCCCATCCTGCACCGACGGGGTGTGGAACGGGGACGAGACCGGCGTCGACTGCGGCGGCGAGTGCCGCGCCTGCCCCACCGAGGCCCCGAGCGACCCCGCCGACCCCGAGACCTGCGCCAGCGGCGTCTTCGCGTCGGGTGGGACCTGCGCCTGGTCGGATTGCGGCGACGGCGTCTGGAACGGTAACGAGGCGGCCACCGACTGCGGCGGCGACTGCGCGCCGTGCACCACCGGTCAGCGCTGCCGGAGAGACACCGACTGCGCCGGCGGGAGCTGCCTCGACGGCGGGACCTGCGTCGCCGCGAGCTGCCACGACCGGCGACGAAACCAGGGCGAGGCCGGGATCGACTGCGGCGGGCCGTGCCTCCTCCGGTGCGGCGGCGACACCGGCGCCAGCGGCCCCGAGGGCTGCGCGAGCGGCGTCTACGTGAACGGCGCCTGCGCCCACCCGACCTGCGACGACGGTTACCAGAACGGCACCGAGACCGGCGTCGACTGCGGCGGGATCTGCGCGCCGTGCACCACCGGCTGGCGCTGCGACGACGGCGACGACTGCGTGTCCACGTCGTGTAGCGGCGTCTGCCTGGACCCGACCTGCTTCGACGGGCGGCGAAACGGCCTCGAGACCGGGCTCGACTGCGGCGGGCCGTTCTGCGGCGCCTGCCCCGGCGAGCCCGCGCCCGGCGGCCCCGGCGACTGCGCCAGCGGCGTCGCGTCGGGCGGCGTCTGCGTCCACGCCAACTGCGTCGACCACGTGCAGAACGGCACCGAGAGCGACGTCGACTGCGGCGGGTGGTGCCCGCCGTGCACCCTCGGCGACACCTGCCGTGAGGCGGTCGACTGCCGGAGCCTGGTCTGCGCCAACGGTTATTGCGCCCAGCCGAGCTGCGGCGATGGCGTCCAGAACGGCGGCGAGACGGGGGTCGACTGCGGCGGCGGTTGCGGCGCCTGCCCCGGCGCGACTCCGGGGGACGAGGGCTGCGCGAGCGGCGTCGAGAACGGCGACGGCAGCTGCGCCGAGCCGACCTGCTCGGACGGCGTGGTCAACGGCGGCGAGAGCGGCGCCGACTGCGGCGGCCCGTGCGCGCCGTGTGGGGAGGGCGCCCCGTGCCGCGACGGCGGCGACTGCGACAGCGCGACCTGCACCGCCGGCGTCTGCGAGCGCGCGACCTGCAGCGATGGCCTCGCGAACGGCGACGAAGAGGGCGTCGACTGCGGCGGGAGCTGCCTCGGCGGCTGCCCGGGCGCGGCGTGCGGGACCGGCGACGACTGCGCGAGCCGGGTCTGCGGGGCCGGCGGGACGTGCGTGGCTCCGAGCTGCGACGACGGCGTCCAGAACCCGGGCGAGACCGGGGTCGACAGCGGCGGACCCTGCGGCGGCGGCGCCATCGGCACGCGCTGCGACGCCGGGAGCGAGTGCGAGAGCCTGAGCTGCCTGGCCGGCCGCTGCTCGGTGCCGAGCTGCGACGACGGTGTCCAGAACGGCGCCGAGACCGGGCGCGACTGCGGTGGGCCAGACTGCCGGAAGTGCGTCGGCGAGCCCGCGTACAGCGGCGACGAGTGCGAGAGCGGCGTCCTCGACGAGGGAGGTGCGCCGTGAAGCGTCTGACCTCGGCCCTGATCTCGCTGGCCGTCCTGCTGTGCATGCTGGCGGCGCCGATGAGCGCGAGCGCGGTGAACATCGTGGTCGACACCCAGGACTTCGGCGGGATCTGGTACGTCCTGGACGGCGGCACGGTCCTGCCGGGCTACGGCCGCTCGTCGCTGGGCGCGCCGCTCCCGCCCACCACCCAGGACCTGGATCCCGGCTCCTATTACATGCAGTTCGGCGGCAACGCCTCGACCCGCGTCGGCGTCACGGTCGCCGGCGACGGGACCGTCACGTCGGACAACCCCACGGCGCTGGTCGCGAGCGGCAATACGCTGACGCTCCAGACGACGACCGTGACCGTCGATCACGGCGACTTCGAGGGGCAGTCGCTCATCCTTTACGCCAGCGGCTACTACTCGAGCACCTACGACGTCGTCCTGGTCAAGGGCCACGCGTTCACCATCCAGCTCGGCGACAACGCGTCGACGCGCAGCCACTTCACGGTCGAGGCCAACGGCGACGTGACGCTCTTCGACCCGTCGCGCCCCGCGCTGGTCGCTGTGGGCGGGACGCTGAACGTCCAGACCGTGCCGGTCGAGGTCTACGCCCACGGCTTCGAGGGCCGCTGGCAGATCGCGCGGAGCGCGAAGTACGTGGGGGACAGGGTCGTCCACATGCCGCCCGACGAGCAGATGGGCTTCTACATCGGCGGCGGCAACCCGCGCCCGCAGATCACCGTCAGCCCCGCCGGCGTCGTGAGCGAGCACGGTACGCCCCACCCGGGCATCACCGTCAGCGGCTCGCGGGTCGACTTCCAGACCGTGACCTTCGACGTCCTGCAGGGCGACTCCGACGTCGACTGGTTCGTCCGCGAGGTGATGCTCTACTGGTCGGGCTTCTCGGACTTCACGGTGACGGCGCTGCCGGGCGCGAGCTACCTCTTCCAGATCGGAAACCAGGGCAACCTGTACGTCACCCTCGACGACGCGGGGAACGTCGTCTCGAGCAGCAAGCCCGCGGCGCTCACGGTCATCGACACCTCGACGCTGCGCTTCAACGCGGCGCCCATCACCATCGACCCGGCGGCCTACGACGGCGTCTGGAAGCTGCCGCGCGTCGACTGGGGCCCGCTCCACGGCCCGCGGACCTTCAACCTGGTGCCTGACCTCGGCTACGACCTGTCCACCCCGGAGTACAGCAGCTCCGTGTTCGTGACCCTCGACGCGACCGGCGCGCCGATCGCCACGACGCCGGGATCGGTCGCGATACGGGACGGCGTGGTCACGATGCGGACGGTCGACATGCGCGTCACCACCGACCGCCCGGATCTCGCCGTCAGCACCTCGTCCCACGGCGTGTTGAGCGGTAGCGCCAGCTACGATCTGACCTTCGTGGCCGGCGCCCCGATCAACGTGACCGAGCCCGGCGAGCCGTGGCACGGCGCCACCATCAACGGGACCTGCACCGCGACGCCGCCCAGCGTGAACCCGGACCTGGCGACGATGACGTTCACCTGCGCGCCCGACGCCGACGGCGACTTCGTCCGCGACGCGCGCGACAACTGCCCGCTGCACGCCAACGAGTTTCAGGACGACGCCGACGGCGACGGGATCGGCGACGCCTGCGACTGCGACGCCGGCTACGCCCTCGACGCGCCGGACGGGAGCTGCGTCGACGTCGACGAGTGCGCGACCGACAACGGCGGCTGCGACCAGACCTGCCTGAACGCGCCCGGCGGCTTCAGCTGCGCCTGCAACGCCGGCTACACGCTCGAACCCGACGGCGTCACCTGCGTCCTCGACGCCACCGGGGTGTGCGCCGAGGCGAGCTGTGACGACGGCGTCCGAAACGGCGGCGAGCCCAACGTCGACTGCGGCGGTCCGTGCCCGCCCTGCGCCGACGCCGGGGCCCGATGCCGGAGCGGCGGCGACTGCGCGAGCCGGGTCTGCGCGAGCGGCCTGTGCGCGGCGGCGGCCTGCGACGACGGCGTCCAGAACGGCGCCGAGGCCGGGGTCGACTGCGGGGGTGGCTGCGGCGCCTGCCCGGGCGCGAGCTGCGCGGGCGCCGGCGACTGCGCCAGCGGGCGCTGCGCCGGGAGCTGCCTGGCGCCGACCTGCTCCGATGGCCTCGACAACGCCGACGAGACCGGGGTCGACTGTGGCGGGCGCTGCGACGGCTGCGGGCCGGGCGCGGCGTGCGGGGACGGCGAGGACTGCGCGAGCGGCTCGTGCGTCCTGGGGCTGTGCGAGGGCGCGACCTGCGCCGACGGGGTCCACAACGGCGACGAGATCGGCCTCGACTGCGGCGGCGCCTTCTGCCTGGCGTGCCCCGGGGCGACCGTCGGCGGTCCCGGCGACTGCGCCCACGGGGTCTGGGACGGGGTCGACACCTGCACGGCGCCGAGCTGCACGGACGGGCTGGCCAACGGCGCCGAGACGGACCTCGACTGCGGCGGGGGCTGCGCGCCCTGCCCCGCCGGCGCGAGCTGCGCCGTCCCGGCCGACTGCGTCGGCGCGAGCTGCGTCGCCGGCCTGTGTGTCGCGCCGTCGTGCTCGGACGGGCTGGCCAACGGCGACGAGGACGGGATCGACTGCGGCGGGAGCTGCCCGACCTCGTGTACGCCGTGCACCGAGGTCGTCGTCACCGGCGACGTGACCATCGTCGAGCAGGCGGACCTCGACGCCTACGCGTGCACCGAGGAGATCACCGGCGACCTCATCGTCGACCCAGCGGCGACGGTCACGGACATCGCGCTGCCGAGCCTGGTGACCCTCGGCGGCGACGTCCGGGTCGAGTCGCACCCGGCGATGACGTCCCTCTCGCTGCCGGCCCTCGAGACCGTCCGCCAGGTCTACCTCTACGACAACGCGGCGCTGACCACGGTCGACCTCGGCCACCTCGAGCAGGTCGGGAGCGTCTTCGCGATACAGGCCAACCCCATCAGCGCGCTGAACCTCGGCCCGGTGACCTCGGTCGGGAGCCTGCTGTCCATCCGGGACGTCAGCGATCCCGACTGGGGCGCCTTCGGCCCCGATCTGACCTCGGTCGGCTCGGTCCTCCACGTCCTCGACAACGCCGGTGTCACGACTTTGACGCTGTCGAGCCTGGCGAGCCTCGGCGGCGAGATCGTCGTGCGGAACAACGCCCAGCTCGCGAGCCTGGATCTGGGCGACCTCGGCGCCATCAGCGGGCAGATATCGCTGAGCAACAACCCGCAGCTCGCGGCGCTCTCCCTCGGCTCGCCGACCTCGGTCAGCTCGGCCATCTCCATCTCGGACACCCTCGCGACGACCTTCGACCTGGAAGACCTGACGAGCGTCGGCGGCAACCTCACGATTCGCGACAACGCGAACCTGAGCGACCTGGGCCTGACGAACCCGGCGCTGACCGTCGGCGGCTCGAACGTCTACATGCTCGACAACCCCGCGCTCTGCCAGGAGTCCGTGGACGCGCTCCACGCGCTCGTCGTCGGCAACGGCTTCGCCGGGACCCTGTCGACCAGCGGCGGCCTCGACTGCTACCCGTCCGGCAGCGCCGAGGACCCGGCGACCAGCTGCCTCGGGGTGCAGCTCGCCGACCCCTGCGCCCCCGATGGACGGTATGCCATCGACCCCGACGGACCTGCCGGGCCGATGGCGGCCGAGGCGCGGACCTGCGCGGGCGGCTGGACCCTCGGGACCTCGCGGTTCACCCACGACAGCCAGATCCGCTACCAGTCGACCGCGTCGCCGCAGTGCCAGGCGAGCGCCGCCCACCCGTTCACCTTCGGGATGAAGGGCTTCCACGGGATCGCGACCAGCGACTACAGCCACCACCTCGTCGCGTCGGCGCCGGACGTCCTCTACGGCGAGCTCGAGGTGAGCGTGACGCTGTCGCGGACCTGGGCCTGGGCGAGCTTCGGGCTCTACCACCCGGACAACTTCGACGCCGCCGGGCGGCTGGTCGGCTGGAACAGCGGCGGCGCCTGCGGGACGCCGACGGTCGACCCGTACGTCCGGGTGTCGAACAACAGCTCCAACGACATGGCGCACTTCTCGTGGTCGGTCGGCGGGACGCCCGGGACGGCGAACAACGGCGCCGGCAACAGCCTCAGCCCGAGCTATCCGGTCGTCTTGAGCCGGGACGCCGCCGACATCGTGACCATCCGCCACGACGGCGTGATCGTCTGGACCTCGCCGGTCGCGATCCCGGGGCCGCTGCGGGTGGCGGCGGACGTCCAGAACAACCCGACCCCGACCGGCTATGCGCCCGAGGCGGTCTACGTCGACGACCTGAGCGTCCGGTGGCGCGGCCCCGACAGCGCGAGCGCGGGGGTGTGCGTGCGGAGCTGTGGCGTCGACGCGGACTGCGACGACGACAACCCCTGCACGACCGACACGTGCAGCGGCGGGAGCTGCGCCTGGACGGACAACGACGGCTACACCGAGGCCTGCTACGAGGGGCCGGTCGGGACCGCGGGCCAGGCGAGCTGCGCGGCCGGGACCCGCACCTGCTCGGGCGGCGCGTTCGGGGTGTGCTCGGGCCAGAGCCTGCCGCAGACGGAGAGCTGCAACGGCGCCGACGACGACTGCGACACGCTGACCGACGACAAGGCCGCCCTGCCGTACATCGCCTCGGGGTGCCGGGACATCGCGGCGACTGGGGTCGCGACGGCGTCCTCGACCTACGGGAGCGACGCGCCGGGCGACGTCCTCGACGCCTGCGGCGGGCTCTGGAACGCTGGCGCGAACACCGGGTGGTGGCAGGTCGAGCTGCCCGAGGAGCGGCTCATCGACGGGATCGCGCTGCGGCCGACGATGTCGCCGAACGGCCCCGTGCGTCACGAGGTGCAGCTGGCCGGGAGCGACGGCATCTTCACGACGACGCTCGACATCCGGCAGACGATGGCGGACGCCCAGGCCTACGCGTTCCCCCTGCCCGAGCCGACGCTGGCGAAGTACGTGCGGATCGACACCCTCGAGAACGTGTCGTGGACCGCGTGGGTGCAGGTCAGCGTCTTCTCCTGCGGCCAGGAGTGCGCCGTCGACGGGGACTGCCCCGCCGGCTCGACCTGCGAGGCCGACTTCGGCCGGAACGTCTGCCTCGACGAGGACGAGTGCGTCGGCACGCCGTGTGCCCACGGCGGGGCCTGCTCGAACCTCGACGGGGGCTTCACCTGTGACTGCGCCGGAACGGGCTACGTCGGCGCGACCTGCGAGGTCGTCGCGGACGAGTGCGATCCGAACCCCTGTGGCGGCCAGGCCTGCACCGATCTCCGGCCACCGGACGGCCAGACGGCGTGCGCCGGGCCCCCGGCGGGGCTCCTCGCCTGGTGGACTGGTGACACCGACGCGAGCGACCATCTCGGGGGCTTCGACGGCGCGCTCGTCGGCGACGCGGCGGTGACTGCCGGCCAGACCGAGGGGGCCTTCACCTTCGACGGCAGCGGCGACGAGGTCCGGGTGACCGCGGCCCCGAGCGAGCTGAACCCCGACGCCGGCTCGTTCAGCGTCGAGATGTGGTTCCGCGCCACGCGCCCGACCGACGCCTTCGAGAGCCTCGTCATCCGCCACGACTACGACCCGGATCCGCTGCAGCGCATCCGCTGGAGTATCGCCGTGGACACCGGCGCGCACGCCGGAAAGCTCGCGTACCTGGTGCAGGACGGGGCCGGCACCAGCGTCGAGATCGACGGCGTCACCCCGGTCCGCGACGGCGCCTGGCATCACGTCGCGCTGGTCCTCGACCGCGACACCGGGCTCCTGAGGAGCTACGTGGACGGCGTCAACGACGGCTACAACCACCTCGCCGCCCTCGGCCCGGTCTCTCCCGACGCGCTGCTGACGATCGGCTACGCGTTCGAGGGCCAGATCGACGAGCTGAGCCTCTACGACCAGGCGCTCAGCGGCGACGATATCGCCGCCATCTACGCCGCGGGCGCCGCCGGCAAGTGCATCCCCGGGTCGTTCACCTGCGCGACCCCGTGACCAGACGTCGGGGTTTTCGGCGTTGTCGGGCTATCGAGCGTCGCGCCGAAGCACGAGACGGTGATCCGGGCCGGCACCGACCGGCCAGGACGCTCCGGCCTCTGTCGAGAGCTCGTCGACGCAGGCTCTCCGGGCGGCGCTCGCGGATCCGGCGTAAGCGCGTCGTGCTATAAAGGCACGCTCCGGCAGATTCACGGAGGCGCTCATGGCCCTACTCGCCCGCACCCTCTCCGACACCGGTGGCGAGATCCTGACCGCAGAGGCGCTCTACGAGCGTTTCGTGCCCCCTCTGCGCCGCCCGGTGCGCGAGCTCCTCCGCTCGACGACATGTCGCGTCCCCGGCGAGGCCGCGCTGCGACGGGTGGCGTCGCGTTTCCGCCACGCCATGTCGCCGGCGGGGGTCTTCAAGACCGCCGGCTGCTTGGACCTCCTCGACGTCCTCGCGGGCGCCGGGTGGACGCCGCGTGAGCGCTTCGAGTTGATGCTCGAGGTCCGGGCCGGGCGGCCGGGCGGTCATCACCCGACGCGCGCGGCGCTCATCCTGGCCGCGGCGGACCTGTCGGTGGACGATGGTCGCGCCCTGGTCGCCGCGCACTCGGACGATCGAGACCCGTTCGTGCCGCTGATCTGCGCCCTCCCCCTGGTCCGCGCCGGAGAGCCTCCGCCGCCCCAGCTCGAGGAAGCGCCGCTGGTGCGCCTCCCTCCCGAGACGCTGCGCGAGCTGCTGGACGCGGCCCCCGCCGCGCGCCGCGAGGCTGCCCTGCTGCGGTTGATGGCGGTCGACGACGCGAACGCCGCGAGGTTCGCCCTCGAGCGCCTGATGTTCTCGAAGGACCTGCTCACCTCGCCGCCGCTCGCCGAGGCGCTGGTCCGGCTGCGCGAGGTGGCGAGCGACTACCCCGGCGTCACCAAGATCTTCGCGCGCTTCGACGGGCCGACGCCGGTCCGAGAGCGCGACGGCCTCACCGCGCTCGCCCGCGAGCCGCTCGACTACATCGCGGAGCTGTGGGCGCAAGCGCGCAAGCAGGCCGGCCTGTACGCGGTGGCCGAGCACGCGACGCGCCAGCGCGTCGACATCCCAGGGGCGACCGAGCTCCTCTCCCTCGAGGCTTGGGCCGCCGCGCCCCAGGAACGCCGGGACGCCATCGCCGAGCTCGTCCTCGACGCCATAGGTCGGAAGGCGTTCCGGCGGACCGGCTTCCACGGCGACATCGCGCTCTTCGTCCATCGCCGCAAGAAGGCCATTCAGCTCGCGCTCGTCCCTGGCGGTGAGGTCGAGCGTGGGTTGTCCGACGCCGAGGAAGAGCGCTTGCGCACCCTCGCCGCCGCGGCCGGGCTCACCGGGAGCGTCGAGGAGTGGGGTACGCTGGTCGAGCAGCTGCCGCTGATGCGCCCCGCAGGCCGCGTGACGGTGGGGCCTATGCTGATCGGTCGGGGGCCGGGTGAGCGGATGGGCCCGCGGAAGCTGGTGCGATGGCTCACGAGCGGGCCGTACCGGCTGCCGACCGAGGCCGAGTGGGAGTACGCCGCCCGCGGCGGGCGCGCGCGAGAGCTCACCTGGCGTGGCGACGTCCTCCCCGACACCGCGTGGTTCGAGGAGGGCCGAGAGCTCGGCGAGGACGCCGCCAATCGCTTTGGCTTGTGGGGCTTCGGGGATCGCGCCGAGATCTGCGCCGACCGCTGGCGGCCGTCGCTCGAGGGCGCCCCGAGCGACGGCTCGCCGGTGACCGGCGCCGGCCCTCGCGCCGTGCGCGGCGGTGCCGGCGAGCTCTTCCCGTGGCAGGAGACCGGCGAGTGGCACCTGTTGTTGAGCGCGATGCGCACCTCCCAGGAGGGCGTGGACGAACCCGCGGCGCGCCCGGTGATCGGCCTCCGCGTGGTCGACGCGCTGGCGAACGACCCATGAGGTCGAGGCCGTCGAGGCGGACGCGGTAGCGGGTTGCACGGGGGCGTGCCCGAGGGGGTCTTCACCTTCGACGGTTGCGGCGACGAGGTCCGGGTGACCGCCGCGCCGAGCGAGGTGAACCCCGACGCCGGCTCGTTCAGCATCGAGATGTACGCGCCCGACCGACGCCTTCGAGAGCCTCGTCATCCGCCACGACTACGACCCGGATCCGCTGCAGCGCATCCGCTGGAGTATCGCCGTGGACACCGGCGCGCACGCCGGAAAGCTCGCCTACCTCGTCCAGGACGGGGCCGGCACCAGCGTCGAGATCGACGGCGTCACCCCGGTCCGCGACGGCGCCTGGCACCACGTCGCGCTGGTCCTCGACCGCGACACCGGGCTCCTGAGGAGCTACGTCGACGGGGTCAACGACGGCTACAACCACCTCGCCGCCCTCGGCCCGGTCTCTCCCGACGCGCTGCTGACGATCGGCTACGCGTTCGAGGGCCAGATCGACGAGCTGAGCCTCTACGATCAGGCGCTCAGCGGCGACGACATCGCCGCCATCTACGCCGCGGGCGCCGCCGGCAAGTGCATCCCCCGGTCGTACAGCTGCGCGGCCCCTCGAGCTCGGCGGCGTCCGACGCGCCGCGCTCGCCGACGGCGGCATAGTCCCCGAGGGACCTCTGGCGGGCGCCGTCGCCGGGCGACTCGGCGTGATCGGCTCCGCCAGGCAGAGCGCGTTCCTCTCTCGGGGCACTTCACCCACCGGCCCGGCCCACTCGACGGGAGCGTCGGCGCCTGGTGCCGTATACCCGTGAGCGCGCAGCACCTGGCCTATTTTGATCCAGGTCATGGTCCGACTTTGCCATTCTGCTCGCAGGAGCGATGTGGTGTCGTAGGGGCATTCAGCAGTCGCGCCGCCCTCCTCACTCGCTCGCCGCACCAGCGGCCGACGCGGTGCGGGCCTCTCGTTGCGCAGTTCCAGCCTCTCGACAGGAGCGTAGAGCTTTGTCTCCTCGCCGCCACAACGTATTCCGGAGCTCACGCGGGCGACGCTCCGCCCCGTCCACGTCCTCGCTGCAGCGTGACGCGCGAGGCCAACTGCTGCGGGTCTTGGGGGTCGCCGCGCTCGTCGTGGCCTCGGGGTGCGGCGAGGAGCCCCCGGCCCCGCTGGCCGCCGAGGAGCCGGCGCCAGCCGTCGAGGAGGCCTCGCTGACGCTGGCCCAGTGCAACTACGAGGAGTTCCAGGACCGCCGGGGTCGGGTCCGGGTCTGCCACTACGCTCAGCGGAGGACGCGGGCGAAGTACGTCATGGTCAAGGTCACCCCCGAGGAGTGCGAGGACCACATCGAGGAGCACGTCGAGGGCTACCCGGACTTCGTGGCCGTCGGCGACAGCAACTGCAGCGGCGATGGCTGTCTGCCGTTGAACGCGCCGTGTGACCCGACCGTGCCGTGCTGCGACGGCCTGACCTGCGCGATGTCGAGCGACCCCGCCGCGGCCGCCGCAGGCCCTCACTGCGTCGACGTCGACGCCTGCGAGAACAACCCGTGCGGCGACCACGAGGAGTGCATCGACAAGCCCTGGCCCGCCGGCGACGACGCCGACGGCCGCATCTGCAACTGCGCGCCGGGCTTCGAGCGCGAGCAGCCGGCCTCAGAGGGAGGCCACGACGACTTCGACTGGTTCTGGGGAGCGGGCTACTCCTGGGCCGAGAGCTGGAACCCGGCGTGCGACCACCCGGGCAGCGACCACGACGACGCTCACGGCCACCGCGGCCACGGGCGGCGCTGCGGGTGCTGGAGCCACCGCCACCGCAGGCGCCACCACCACGACGGCGAGGGCCAGTGCGTCGCGAGCTGCACGCTGCAGCCGGGGCTCTGCGACGACGGCGACGTCTGCAACGGGCTCGAGACCTGTAGCGCCGAGCTGGGCTGCGTCGCGGGAGAGGCGCCCATCATCGACGACGGCAACGACTGCACCGAGGACACCTGCGACCCCGTCGACGGGGTGACGCACACGAACCTGGCGGCGGGGGCCGCGTGCGGCAGCGACGCCGAGAGCGTCTGCGACCTCGCCGACACCTGTGACGGCGCCGGCGTCTGCGAGGCGAACTACGTCCCGGCAGGCACGGAGTGCCGAGCGGCGTCGGGGCTGTGCGACGTACCGGAGGCGTGCGACGGCGCGGGCGCTTGCCCCGAGGACGGCTTCGTCGAGGCGGGCGCCGTCTGTCGGAGCGGCTCCGGGGACCTGTGCGACCCCGACGAGACCTGCACCGGCGACGCTGCCGCCTGTCCTGCGGACGTCGTCGCCAGCGCGGACACCGTGTGCAACCCCGGCTCCGGCGACGTCTGCGACCCCGACGAGCTCTGCACCGGCGTCGCCGGCGCCACCTGCCCCGACGACTCGATCGCCGACGCCACGACCGTCTGCCGTTCGGGCTCCGGCGACGTCTGCGACCCCGACGAGACCTGCACCGGACAGGCCGACGCCGCCTGCCCCGCCGACGTCGTCGCCAGCGCCGACACCGTGTGCAACCCGGGCTCGGGCGATATCTGCGACCCTGACGAGCTCTGCACTGGCGTCGCCGGCGCTTCCTGCCCCGCCGACACGATCGCTGACGCGGACACCGTCTGCCGTTCGGGCTCCGGAGACCTCTGCGACCCCGACGAGACCTGCACCGGACAGGCCGACGCCGCCTGCCCCGACGACGTGGTCGCCAGCGCCGACACCGTCTGCAACCCCGGCTCGGGCGACGTCTGCGATCCCGACGAGCTCTGCACCGGCGTCGCTGGCGCGACCTGCCCCGACGACACGATCGCTGACGCGGACACCGTCTGCCGTTCGGGCTCCGGTGACGTCTGCGACCCCGACGAGACCTGCACCGGCCAGGCCGACGCCGCCTGCCCCGTCGACGTCGTCGCCTCCAGCGACACCGTCTGCAACCCGGGCTCCGGCGACATCTGTGATCCCGACGAGCTCTGCACCGGCGTCGCCGGCGCGACCTGCCCCGGTGATTCGGTCGCTGACGCCACGACCGTCTGCCGTTCGGGCTCCGGCGACCTCTGCGACCCCGACGAGACCTGCATCGGACAGGCCGACGCCGCCTGCCCCGCCGACGTGGTCGCCAGCGCCGACACCGTCTGCAACCCCGGCTCGGGCGACGCCTGCGATCCCGACGAGCTCTGCACCGGCGTCGCCGGCGCCACCTGCCCCGACGACTCGATCGCGGACGCCACGACCGTCTGCCGTTCGGGCTCCGGCGACCTCTGCGACCCCGACGAGACCTGCACCGGACAGGCCGACGCCGCCTGCCCCGCCGACGTCGTCGCCAGCGCCGACACCGTGTGCAACCCGGGCTCGGGCGATATCTGCGACCCCGACGAGCTCTGCACCGGCGTCGCTGGCGCGACCTGCCCCGACGATTCGTTCGCGGACGCCACGACCGTCTGCCGTTCGGGCTCCGGTGACCTCTGCGATCCTGACGAGACCTGCACCGGCCAGGCCGACGCCGCCTGCCCCGACGACGTGGTCGCCAGCGTCGACACCGTGTGCAACCCGGGCTCGGGCGATGTCTGCGACCCCGACGAGCTCTGCACCGGCGTCGCCGGCGCCTCCTGTCCTGCTGATTCGATCGCCGACGCCACGACCGTCTGCCGTTCGGGCTCCGGCGACCTCTGCGACCCCGACGAGACCTGCACCGGCCAGGCCGACGCCGCCTGCCCCGCCGACGTGGTCGCCAGCGCCGACACCGTCTGCAACCCCGGCTCGGGCGACGTCTGCGACCCCGACGAGCTCTGCACCGGCGTCGCTGGCGCGACCTGCCCCGACGACACGATCGCTGACGCGGACACCGTCTGCCGTTCGGGCTCCGGCGACCTCTGCGACCCCGACGAGACCTGCACCGGCCAGGCCGACGCCGCCTGCCCCGCCGACGTCGTCGCCAGCGCCGACACCGTGTGCAACCCGGGCTCGGGCGATATCTGCGACCCCGACGAGCTCTGCATCGGCGTCGCCGGCGCCACCTGCCCCGACGACTCGATCGCCGACGCCACGACCGTCTGCCGTTCGGGCTCCGGTGACGTCTGCGACCCCGACGAGACCTGCACCGGCCAGGCCGACGCCGCCTGCCCCGCCGACGTCGTCGCCAGCGCGGACACCGTCTGCAACCCCGGCTCTGGCGACGTCTGCGATCCCGACGAGCTCTGCACCGGCGTCGCTGGCGCGACCTGCCCCGACGACACGATCGCTGACGCGGACACCGTCTGCCGTTCGGGCTCGGGCGACCTCTGCGACCCCGACGAGACCTGCACCGGACAGGCCGACGCCGCCTGCCCCGCCGACGTCGTCGCCAGCGCCGACACCGTCTGCAACCCCGGCTCGGGCGACGTCTGCGATCCCGACGAGCTCTGCACCGGCGTCGCTGGCGCGACCTGCCCCGACGATTCGTTCGCGGACGCCACGACCGTCTGCCGTGCGGGCTCCGGTGACCTCTGCGATCCTGACGAGACCTGCACCGGACAGGCCGACGCCGCCTGCCCCGCCGACGTGGTCGCCAGCGCCGACACCGTCTGCAACCCCGGCTCGGGCGACGTCTGCGATCCCGACGAGCTCTGCACCGGCGTCGCCGGCGCCACCTGCCCCGACGACTCGATCGCCGACGCCACGACCGTCTGCCGTTCGGGCTCCGGAGACCTCTGCGACCCCGACGAGACCTGCACCGGACAGGCCGACGCCGCCTGCCCCGCCGACGTGGTCGCCAGCGCCGACACCGTCTGCAACCCGGGCTCGGGCGACGTCTGCGATCCCGACGAGCTCTGCACCGGCGTCGCCGGCGCGACCTGCCCCGACGATTCGTTCGCGGACGCCACGACCGTCTGCCGTTCGGGCTCCGGCGACCTCTGCGACCCCGACGAGACCTGCACCGGACAGGCCGACGCCGCCTGCCCGGCGGACGTCATCGCGGACGCCGGGACCGTCTGCCACCCGGGCGACGGAACGGGCTGCGACCTCGACGAGGTGTGCAGCGGCGCCGCCGGGCAGTCGTGCCCCGCCGACCTCGGCCCGGTCGGCGCCTGCGGCAACCAGCCGCCGCCGGCCCCGGCAGCCCCGACCATCACCGTCGCCGGCGGCGCGGCCCTCGACATCAACGCCGAGGAGCTGCCGCTGACCTGCGCCAGCGACCCGGCCACCCTCGGCGCCGACCCCGAGGGGGACGACGTCACCGCCGACGTCGCGTGGACCTTCGGCGGCGAGACCGTCCTCGTCGCCAGCGACCTGCCGACCGCCAGCCACACCACGACCCTGGCGACCCTGACCGGCGCCCTGGGCTTCGGCCGCGCCGCCGAGGGCGACCGCGTGGGCTGCTTCGTCCGGGCCTCCGACGGACAGGACGCCAGCGCCTGGGTCGCCGCCCCCGAGCGGACCGTCGCCAACGGCCGCCCCGTCGTCGCGGCCCCCGCCTTGAGCCCGGCGGACCCGGTCTACGCCTACGACGGCCTGACGCTCTTCACCTGTACCGCAGGCGACGCCTGGGACCCCGACGGCGACGCCACCTCGCTCCGCCTCGCGTGGTACCTCAACGGCGCCCCCCTCGAGGGCACCCCGGTCGAGCCGGGTTTCTCCGCCGATCTCCTCCTCGACGTGGCCGTCGGCGACGAGGTCACCTGCGCCGTCTACGGCGGCGACGCCGGCGGCGAGGGCGCCCCGGGAGTCACCGCTCGCACCATCGCAAACCACGTCCCGCGCTGCCTGAGCGCGACGATCACCCCCGAGCAGGCGACCTACGCGGACACCGACACCGTGACCTGCGCCTGCGCGGAGGTCGAGGACTTCGACGGCGACGTGTCCGACGCGACCTGCTCCTGGACCGACCAGAACGGGGTCCCGCTGCCGATCACCGGGTGCAGCGCCGCGCTGACCGACGTGCCCGTCGGCTACGCTGCCGTCTGCACCGCCGTCCCCGCCGACTTCGCCGGCCCCGGCGAGGGCGCGGCGGCGCCCGCGGTCCCGCGCGCCGGCAACCAGCCGCCCGAGTTCTCGACCGAGTTCCCGACCCCCTTTGGCATCCTCACTCCCAACGGTGAGGCCGAGCTCGAGGCCTTCGTCGCCACCGAGCTCCGCTACGAGAGCGCCGTCGCGGTCGACCCCGAGGGCGCGCCCGTCCACTACCAGCTGACCTGGATCTACCGCCCCGCCGGCGGCACCGACCTCACCTGGACCACGCCCCTCGACGTGACGACCATCACGCCCGGCGAGCTCGCGGCGAACCTCGGGGTCACGCCCAGCGTCGGCGACATCGTCATCGCCGACGAGGTCCACGCCACCGACGGGCTCGCCACCACGGCCTACGCGTGCCTGGGCGCCTTCTCGGCCGCTCCGGCTGCGGCGATGACCGGCGACCGTGACGGGACGACCCGCGGCGGCGCCATCACCTGCTCCTATCAGGGCGCCAACCCGAACGTCGCTATCGCCGTCGTCTCCCTCGACGCGAGCGGCGAGTCGACGGCGCTCATCGCCAACGGCGCGCCGGGCGAGCGCGACTTCACCTGGCGGGCCCCCGCGGACGCGGCCCTCGGCGAGTACGCCTGCGTCGGCCTCCCCGATCTCGGCACCCTCTACAACGCGGACGGCTGGTGGGGCTTCACCGTCAGCGCCAACGGCCCGCGTCTCGACGCCATCACCCTGTCACCCGGGTCCACCGACGCGTGCTCGGCCCGCCAGTGCAAAGTGACGGTCTTCCACCCGGACGTGGACGCAGGCCTCGTCGACCGCGCGCGCTACCAGCTCGAGGTCAGCTGGCTCGTCAACGGCGCCGTCGCCCGCACGGATCTCCACGACCGCGGCAACAACCAGCCGACGCGAACCCACACCGTCAATGACCCGGGACTCCACGTCGCCGCAGGGGACGAAGTCAGCTGCTCGGTCGTCGCGCGTGGCAGCGACGTCGCCGCCTCCGGCCCGATCGCCTCGAGCGCCTCCACCGTCACCGTCGCCGCGGCCGTCGGCGCCGTCACTCTCAGCCAGCCGGGGCGCGTGGGCGAGCCGGTCCGCTGCCTCACCCCGGACTGGGACCCGGGGTGCGCCGCCGACCCGCACCTCGTCTACACCTGGTACGACCGCGACGCCCTCATCGAGGGCGAGGACGGCCCCGTCCTCACCGACAGCCGCAAGGGCCAGCTGCTCAACTGCGAGGTCTGGATCGTCGACGGCGACCGCGTGGTCAGCCGAAAGGTCCGCTCGAACAACAACCGCCAGGTCGCCCAGCCCGTCTACACGATCACGAGCGGCGTCCAGCGCCTGCTCTTCGGCGAGTCCCTCGCCGTCCTCCCGGACCGTCGGGAGTACGGCACCGACGCGCTCGTCATCGGAGCGCCCGGCGGCGGCCTCGCCGAGGGGCTCAAGGACGCCGGCCGCGTCTACGTCGAGCAGGGGCGCCTCGGCAGCGTCGACCGGACCGTCGACGACTTCGACTTCGGGGTCACCGCCTGGATGATCGACGGCGACGAGGGCGGCTGGGCCTCCGACGCGCCCTGCGTCGGGGTCCCCGCCAGCTACTGCAACGGCACGCCCCGCCCCGGGCAGGTCATCGACGGCGGCCTCCGCGGACCGACGGGCGGGGGCCTGGGCTTCGCCGTCGCCACGGTCGACGACGTCAACGGCGACGGCCTGAACGACATCGTCGCCGGCGCCCCGTGGGGCACGAGCGCCGACGGCGCGTACTACGCCGGCCGCCTCCACGTCATCGACGGCGCGCCGCTCCGGATCCGCGACCTCGACGCGCGGGCCGTCCACGACGTCGGCGAAGAGACCCTCGCCCTCGCGTACGGCGAGCAGGGCGTCGACCCGGTCCTCTGGGTGGAAGAGGACGCCTACACCCGCGGCGGTGCGGCTCGCTACAACGGGCACCTGCTGGGCTACGGCGTGGCCGGTGGTGACTTCGACGGCGACGGCCGGGGCGACATCGCCGCGGGCGCGATCAACGCCGAGCCGGACGACGCCGACGACACGCAGTACGACAACGGCCGCGTCTACGTCGTCACCGGAGCCGGCGGCGAGCGCGTCGTCGATCTGACGGCCTTCAGGAACCCCGCGACCCGCTCGGGCGACTCCGGCGGCTTCGTCGTCGACGGCGACCGCTCCGGCGACTTCGTCAACAACGGCGGCATGGGTGTCCTGGTCAACCTCGGCGACGTCAACGCCGACGGCAGAGACGACCTCCTCATCGACCCCGAGAGCTTCGTCTCCAGCGCCCTCTATCTGGTCTTCGGCCGCTCAGGGGCCGCCCCGCTCAACGCCGTCAGCGGCGACGACGACGGGATCCTGCGCCTCGAGACCGACAAGGTCTGGACCACCTACCTCAACGACGACGACTACCTGCGACAGCTGACCTCCGGCCGCTCGCTCCTCCATCACACGACCTTCCGGGTCGGCGACGTCAACGCCGACGGCGTCGACGACGTCCTCGTCCCGTCGGTCGAGAACGAGGGTCAGAACCAGTTCGAGGTGGCGGTCCTCTTCGGCCGACCGGGCCTCGATCGCCTCGACATCGCCGGGGCCGACCAGGGCCGGGGCGGCTACGTCATCGAGGGCCGCCCGGGCGGCGGCTACGCGACCGCCGGCCTGATGGTCGGCGGGGTCGGCGACGTCAACCACGACGGCTACGACGACGTCGGCGTCCGGATGCGCGTCAAGGTCGGCGGCTCCAACACGTTCCGGCTCTACATCGCCTACGGCAAGGCCGACACGACGCGGCTGACCTTCGCCGAGCTCGAGGTGGGCGTCGGCGGCGAGGTGCGGCAGATCGACTACCTCGCCCGCGCGATGACCCCGCTCGACTACGACGGCGACGGCCTCTCCGACATCGCCCTCGGCAACGGCAACGCCAACAACTACCACGGCTGGGTCCAGGTCCAGTTCGGCCGCGACCTGGACGGCGCCCTGACCGGGCACGGCGGTGACGACGACGACACCCTCGGCGACCCCACCGGCGACAACCGCGTCGCCGGTGGCCTCGGCGACGACACCATCGTCGGCGGCGCCGGCCCCGACGTCCTCTACGGTGGCGGCGGTGACGACACGATCTCCGTCGGGAGCCTCGCCTTCCGGCGGGTCGACGGTGGCAACGGCGAGGACACCCTGGTGCTCCCCGCTGGAGACACCGACCTCGCGGCCCTCAGCAGCCGCGTCCGGAACGTCGAGCGCTTCGCCCTGGCTGCCGACGGCACGCTCCGGCTCAGCCTCGGCGCGGTGGCCCGCGCGTCCAACAGCTCCAACACCGTCACCGTCCTCGGCGACGCGACCAACGGCGTCGTGCTGTCCGGCGGCGCCTGGGCGCGCGGCGGCGACGAGGGCGAGGGCGACCTGACCTTCGCGGTCTACCGAGCGGGCGGCGCCGTCGTCCGGCTGCAGGAGGGCGTCGCGCTCACCAGCCCACCGGCGCTCGCCAACCTGGACTTCGAGATCGCCGAGGACGCCACCCCGGGCACGAGCGTCGGCGAGCTGCAGGCCTCTGATCCCGACGGCGACGTGCTCTACGTCGAGGTCGTCGAGCCCGGCAGCGCCTTCACCGTGGTCGACGGGGACACCCTCGTCGTCGCCGAGGGCGCCGCCCTGGACCGCGAGACCAAGCCCGCCCACGTCTTCCCGGTCCGCGTGACCGACGCCACGGGGCTCCACGCCGTCTACTTCGTGACCGTCGCGCTCATCGACGTCGACGAGGCGCCCGTCTTCCCCGACGACGCGCCCACCGCGACCGTCGAGGAGGGGGCCGAGCCCGGCACCCTCGTGACGACGCTCGCCGCCTTCGATGGCGACCTCGGCGAGGTGCTCACCTACACGCTCCGCGCGGGCGACCCGGACGGCGCCTTCGCCCTCGACCCCGCCACCGGCGCGCTCACCGTCGACCGGTGGAAGCTGCTCGACTTCGAGGACAAGCCCGAGTGGCGCCTGCGCGTACGGGCCACCGATCGCGGGGGCCTCTACGGCGAGGCGTGGCTCACGGTCTTCGTGCAGGACGCGGCCACCCTGCGCCGCGGAACGAGCCACCGTTACATCGCCAACGGCCTCGACCCCTGGGGTGGCGCCGACGACACCTTCGTCAGCTTCGAGCACCGGCAAGAGGTCGCCTGGTACGACGAGATCACCCAGCCGGCGCCCAACCTCGAGGGCAGCGGCGGCTTCTTCAACCTCCAGTACGACGGCGAGCCGCGCTTCGTGGGCAAGGCCGGCGGGGTGCTGCTCAACAAGTGGGTGGCGGAGGCCACCGGCGGCGACCTCAACGTCGATCTGCCGGTCACGGTCGACTTCGACCTGCCCGACGAGGCGGCGCCCGGCCAGACGCTGCAGATCGGCGGCGCGTGGACCCTCGACGACGGAGCGCGCTTCTCCGGCCGGAGCCCCGGCTTCGTGGCGGCGGCGCTCGTGGGCATCGCTGGCGCGCAGTTCCGGCTCGACCTCGTGTTCATCGGGGACGACCCGGTGCAGTGCGACACCTACCTCAAGCCGCCCGGCACCTCGGATGAGCACTGGTGCGCGCAGCAAGAGCTCCAGTGCGCCGACGGCGTCGACAACGACGGCGACGCCGGCGAGCTCTGCATCGACATCGAGCCGACCAAGGCCGTGCTCGCGGCGGCGAAGAACCTCACGGTCGGCCCCGACTACTGCGACGTCGGAGGGGTGCCCGACCCCGACTGCTTCGACACCGATCTGATCTGCGAGAACGACGGGATCTGCCTCGGCAGCGGCCTCGAGTGCACGGCCACCGACTGCACCGACGACGACTGCGAGCTCGCGCCCATCTGCGCGGGAACCGTCGGAGACGTCACGGTGAACGTCTTCAACGTGCCCACCGACTCGCTCCAGCCGCGGTCGTTCACCCAGATCGAGCAGCCGCAGGCGACCAGCAGCCAGATGTTCCGCGCGGCGCACGGCGAGAGCGCCACGGTCGGCTCCGACACGCGCCTGCAGATGCTCTACCCGCTGGCCGGCGACGACGACGTCGTCAGCCGGCCGAACCTGCTGCTGCCGACGTCGCTCGCCCAGAAGACCCTCACGAACCGGGTGAACCTCGAGGACGTGGCCGCCGAGCTCACCGGGCTCAACGGCGCGTCGGGCATCGACTTCGGCGGCGAGATCTCCATCGGCGAGACGCACACGGGGCTGTCGGGCATCTCCGAGCTGCGAACCATCTTCCAGCACGGCTACTTCATCGAGGTCGAGGGCGTCGACGCGCGGTTCGTCTTCGAGGACGGGTCGACCCAGACGCGGCCCGTCGACGCCGCGATGGCCGTCGATCTGCCGCCCGGCGCCGACGCCGACGGCGACGGGCGCGCCGACATCACCGTGAACCTCGCCGTGCGCGCTCGCGTCTACAACCAGCTCCTGACCACCAACGACACCTCGGTGCTGGTCCGCATCGGCCGCGCGACGGTGGGGCTGCTCGCGTACAGCACCATAACCGGCACCCAGGAGGTGCTGGTCGAGCAGGTGTTCGGCTGGGCGCTGTCGCCGCCTCAGAAGAACAACCGCTTCGTGCAGCCCGTCGGGGGCGTGTCGTTCCTGCTCCAGGGGATTCCCGCGGGCGTGCTCACCACCAGCATCGATCTCACTGACGCCCCCGGCGCCGAGGTCTGCGACAACGGCGCCGACGACGACGAGGACGGCCTGACCGACTGCGCCGACCCCGAGTGCGCCGACGTCGTCTGCAGCGCCGAGGGCCGCTGCGTCGCCGGTGCCTGCGTCGACGCCTGCGGCGGCTGCGACGATGGGATCCCGTGTACCGAGGACGCCTGCGACGCCGCGGCGCGGACGTGCAGCTACGTCCCGAACGACAGCTTCTGCCAGGACAACGGCTTCCTCTGTGACGGGGACGAGATCTGCGTCCCCGGCCAGGGATGCGGCCACTCGGGCAACCCATGCGGCGCAGGGACGACCTGTGACCCGGTGGCGTACGAGTGCGCGGCCGACGTGCCCACGGATCCCGCGCTCGTCGGCGCCGCGGGCGACAGCATCAGCCGCGCCTTCGCCGCGCCCTGCACCAGCGGCACCGTCGCCGACGGGCTGCTGTGCGTCTGGGAGGGCCAGGTCAGCGGCATCCCGCTGGGCGGCGACTACCCCGAGTACTCCTGGTCCACCGGCACGGAGCCCGAGGTCTACAGCATGGCCCAGCGCGTGGCCGACGCCCTCGACGTGGAGGTCGCCGCGGGCGTGAACGAGGCCATCTCCGGCAAGACCTGGGCTCAGTTCCCGCGCATGGCGAGGCGGCTGTGCGAGGCGCCGGTCAAGCCGGGCACGATCACGGTCCTGCTGGGTGGCAACGACATCTGCATCCCCACCCGGGTCAAGGACATGCCCACGGTCGAGTCCCTGGTCGGCTACATGCGCGAGGGCCTCGAGATCCTCACGAGCTGTCTGACGCCGGACACGACGATTCAGTGGATCAGCATGCCGCGGGCCGATCTGCTGTACGAGGCGGGCCTCGAGAAGGAGCGCGCGCCCTGCCCCGCCGACGAGTACGTCAGCTGCCGCTGGAACTGGGAGCAGCTCAACCTCTGCCACATCGTCACGCTCGAAGACGATCCCACCGTGCGCGCCGCGTTCGGCCGTCAGGTCGACCGACTCAACCAGGGCCTGGCTGAAGAGGTCGCCCGCTGGGCGGCCGGCGAGGACGGGCGGAACCCGAACGGCGTCCCCATCGTCGGGGACTGGATCGGCTCCATCGACGAGGGCTTCACCAACACCAGCTTCGGGACGGGCGTCTTCGGCGCCTGCGACATCGGGCCGATGGACTGCTTCCACCCGAGCTTCCTCGGGCAGAACAACCTCGCCTGCAACGGCTGGAAGACCCACCCCCTCAACCCCGATCCCGACGCAGAGGTCTGCGAGCCCATCCGCCTGTGCGGCGACGGGATCCACCAGGCCGACTGGGGCGAGCAGTGCGAGGCCGACGCCCACTGCGGCGCCGGCGAGGTCTGCAACGGCTTCTGCCTGTGCGTCGCGGCGGACGCCACCGACTGCGAGACCGTCGCCGACTGCCCGAGCGACCACGGCTGCTACGACGGGCGGTGCTACCCCAGCGACGCGCCTCCGCCGGGGATCCCGACCGCCTGCGGCGGCGAAGGCGAGCGCGCCTGCTGCGTGCTCGAGCGGGACAACCTGCTGCTGGACTCGGGCTGCGAGCCCGGGCTCATCGAGGTCTTCGGCTGTGACGGGGACTGCGCCTGCGGCGCCGGACCCGGAGACTCGGTCGGCACCTGCGCGAAGCCCACGCCCTGCGGCGGCGTCGGCCAGCGCGCCTGCTGCGTGGTAGAGGCCGACGACCCGTGCGAGCCGGGGCTCGTCGAGATCGACGGCTGCGCCGGCGACTGCTTCTGCGGCGCGAGCCTGACCGGGATCGTCGACGACGACACCCTCGGCACCTCGTCGGGGACGTGCGTCGACCTGAGCGCGCCGATGAGCGAGCCCTCGATCGGCTGGACCGCGCCGGCGGTGGGCGCGCCGGCCCCGGAATGTCCGCTGCGGGGCTACGCCGACGCCCACGCCCACCTGTTCGGCCACATGGCCCACGGCGGCGCGGTCATCGCCGGTAGGCCCTGGGCTCAGGGCGGGGTCGAAGAGGCCCTCGGTCAGTGCTTCGGCACCCACGACGACATCGTCGAGGGCCACAGCCACCTGACCCTCGACGGCCCGGCCGCGGGCGACGGCGGCTGCGGGAGCTTCACCCACCAGGCCGGCGAGGCGATCCTCGTGGGGATGGCCGACCACTGCCCCGAGTGGCTCGGCGACGGCTGCGGCACCGCCCCGCTGCACGGCTGTCACGGGCTCAACGACGAGCCGGTGGGCTCCTTCGTCGGCACCAGGGACGGCGCCGTGTCCCACCTCGGCGCGCCGGCCTTCAACGGCTGGCCGCTCTGGAGCAGCACGACCCACCAGCAGATGTACTACCGCTGGCTCGAGCGCGCGTGGCGCGGCGGGCTGCGGCTCGTGACCCAGCTCGCGGTGACCAACGAGGCGATGTGCCGCGGGAGTCGGCACAAGGCCGGGGTCGACTGCACCGACTCCATGGCGAGCATCGACGAGCAGCTCCAGGCCGCCTGGGAGATGCAGGCCTACATCGACGGTCAGCACGGCGGCGACGGCTGGTTCCGCATCGTCCAGAGCCCCGAGGAGGCGCGCCAGGTCATCGCCGACGGCAAGCTCGCGGTGGTCCTCGGCATCGAGGTCGACAACCTCTTCAACTGCAAGTACGGCGCCGAGGACGTCTGCACCCCGGCGTACGTCCGGGCGCAGGTCGACCACTACTACGACCTCGGCGTGCGCCACATCTTCCCCGTCCACAACTTCGACAACGCCTTCGGCGGGGCGGCGACCTGGCAGGACAGCATCGAGGTCGGAAACCGCGTCTCCGAGGGCCACTGGTGGTCGACCCGCGACTGCTCGGGCGAGGGCTACGGCTTCTCGCTCGGGACGATGACCCAGCTCGCCGTCGCCATGCTCAAGTACAACGACGCCATCGACCCGCAGGAGCTCGCGGCGCTCCTGGTGACGCGCGAGCTCGGGATCGTCGACGGGACGCTGCTCGACCTGGCGCTGATGGCGCTGACCGGCGAGCTGCCGCGGCCGCCCGGGGACCGGGCCGACTGCAACGTCCTGGGCATGTCGTCGCTAGGCGACGTGCTGCTCGACGCGCTCATGGACAAGGGCATGGTCATCGACGTCGACCACATGTCGGCCTACGCCATCGACGACACCCTCGACCGCGCCGAGGCCCGGGTGTCGGCGACCCACCCCGACGGCTACCCGCTGGTCATCACCCACGCGCTCTTCGCCGAGCTGCACACCCCGGACATCCGCCACGAGCGGATGCGGACGCCGGAGCAGCTCCAGCGCCTGGCGGCCCTCGGGGGGCTGGTGGCGCCGATGCTGAAGGACGACGTGCTCGACACCCCGCTCCGCGGCGGCCGCAAGACCATCGACTACGCCGACAGCGGGGTCGGCGACGACTGCCGCCACTCGTCCAAGACCTTCGCCCAGGCCGTGACCTACGCGGCGGACCTGGTCGGCGGGCCGGTCGCCCTCGGCAGCGACTTCAATGGCGTCGCCGGGCACTTCGGGCCTCGCTTCGGGGACGACGCGTGCGGCGGCGACGCGACCGAGCGGAGCGCGCAGCTCAGGCGCGGCGACCGCCTGGAGTACCCGTTCACCCTCGAGGGCTTCGGGACCTTCGACCGCCAGGTCACCGGCCAGCGGACCTTCGACTACAACGTCGACGGCCTCGCCCACGTGGGGCTCCTGCCGGACTTCGTCGCGGACCTGGTCCGGATCGGGCTGACGGAGGCCCAGCTGAAGCCCATCTTCCAGGGCGCCCAGGCCTACGTCGACAGCTGGGACCGAGCCGCCGGGACGTACGTGCCGGCCGTGGCGTCGTGTGCCCCGCTGGAGATCGTCACCGACGCGAGCTGCCAGGCCACCGTGGCCGATGTGCTCGGCGCGCTGCACGGGAACCCCGCGGTCGACGCGACGGTGTCGCCCGCCGGGCCGTTCGGACCGGGCGTCCACACCGTCGACATCACGGTGACCGACCTGTGCGGCGACGCCGGCACGACGCAGTGCTCGCGCGAGGTCACGATCATCGGGGGCGCGGGCTGCCCATGACGGGCGCCGCGCCGAGGTGAGTCACCACGTTCCGCCCGCCTGCCGGCCTGCCGCCGGATCCGGAGCGTGGCGACTCCCGCCGCGTTCGCGCGCTACGCGTCACCGTTCACCCCCCAGAGCGCCGAGGCGCGCAGCCGCCCACGAGCTCGCCCTCGGCGTGACCCGGAGCGACGCGGGCGGAAGGCGCGCCTCGGGAGCGCGGCTGGATCACATCGGCGAGGGCGGTGATGATGGCGACCCGCGCCGGTGACGTCGCGGGAGCTGCGGGAGGAGAACATGCGAGCGCACCGCCACCTCACCTCGACCCTGGCCCTGGTGGGCGCGCTGGGCGCGCTCGGTTTGGGGCGAGCCCGAGCCCAGACCTTCGCGGAGCCCGGCTGGATCGAGCTGATGGCCATCCCGTCGACCGACGCGTCGGCGGTCGAGCTGGGCCCGGACGGGACGGTCTACTGGGGCCAGTACCTGAGCAGCGGCGACGTCTGGCGGCGCTTCCCCGACGGCCGCGTCGAGAAGATGGACGAGACCGAGCAGGTCTCCGGGATGGCCCTGGACGCGGACGGCAACCTCTTCTACGGCGAGGTCAACCCGGGCGACGTGACGCGCGTGGCCCCCAACCTGGCGGCGACGAACTGGCTCGTCGACCACCTGCACCCCGGAGACGACGACCCCGTCGGCTTCGACATCGTCCCGGAGGGATACACGGGGACCCTGGTGTCGCCGGGCGAGGCGGTCATCACGGACGGCGGGTTCAACGCCGACGCGACGGAGGCGATCTGGGCGTTCTCGCTCGAGACGACGGCGACCGTCCGGCTGCTCTACCCCGATGACGGGACGCTCGGGGTCCCCAAGGACATCGCGGTCTCGAGCGACGCGATCTACCTCGTCGACAACACCGCCGACGGGCTGTACCGGCTGACCGACGACGGGACGCTCATCGCCGAGGACGTCCAGCCCACCCTGTCGAACCCCGTGGGGGTGACCTGGGACGCGGCGACGGGCTCGCTCATCATCACCGACGCCGTCGACGGGACCCTGCGGCGCCTCACCCCGGTCTCGACGGGCGTCTGGTCGGCGACGAGCATGGCGAGCGGCTTCACCTTCCGCTCCAACAGCTACGACAACGTCCACGTCTCGCCCGACGGGTCCCTGCTGGTGGTCGCGGACGACGACGTCGTCTACCTCTACGGTCGCTGCGACGCGGCTCAGTATGGCGGCGACGACTGCGACGGCAACGACGTCCTCGACTACTGCGACGTCGTGCTCGGCGACGCGCCCGACTGCAACGCCAACGCGCGCCCCGACGCGTGCGACGCGGCCGTCCCCGGGGCGGACTGCGAGCCGAACGGCGTGCCCGACGAGTGCCCCCAGTGCGGGCTCATCGACATGGTCTTCGTGATGGACACGTCGTCGTCGATGGACAACGACGCGGCGGCGCTGTGCTCCCGAATCGACGCGCTCCTGTCCGGGCTGGCGTACCGCGGGCTGGACGTGCGAGCGGAGCTGCTGGGGATCAGCGCGACGCCGGGGGGCGCGTACTCCTGCCTCCAGGACACGGTGATCGACCGGTACGGGACGACGGTGCCGCTCGACCCGCCGGCGAACAACGAGGTCCTGGGGATGTGCCCGGGCGGCAACGAGGTGGCCAGCGAGGACTGGGCGCGCGCGACGTCGGTGGCGGCGTGGAACGCGCCGTGGCGCGAGGGCGCCGTGCGGCTGGTCGTGCCGCTGGCCGACGAGGGGCCGTGGTGTGGCGACCCGACCAGCGACCCCGGGGTCGACCGCGACTCCGTCGTGCAGGCGATCCGGGTCGCTCGCGCCATGGACGTGATCGTCTCGCCGATCATGGCGTCCGGGGCGAGCGTGGCCACGCGGAGCCTGGCGGACGATCTCGCGGCGGCGACCGCGGGCGTGTCGGTGGCGTCGAGCAGCGCGAATTCGCTCGCGGACGAGCTGACGGAGGTCATCCGGCAGGCGTGCTTCGTCGGCGACGACTGCAACGCGAATCAAATCCCGGACGCATGCGACGTCGGCGGCGGCATGAGCGACGACTGCGACGGCAACGGCGTCCCGGACGAGTGCGACGTGGTGAGCGGCGGTGACTGCAACGTCAACGACGTGCCGGACAGCTGCGAGCTGGACGCGATGACGGCGACGGACTGCGACGCCAACGACCGGCCGGACGAGTGCCCGGACTGCCCGGCGGTCGAGGTGCTCTTCGTGATGGACACGTCGACGTCGATGGACGACGAGGCGGCGGAGCTGTGCGGCAGCATCCTCGCGGTCACTGACGCGCTGTCGCGGCGCGGGGTGGCCTACGAGGCGTCGTACATGGGGATCGACGCGACGCCGGGCGGGGTGTACGGGTGCCTGACCGACTCGGTGATCGACGCGTATGGCACGACGGTGCCGCTCGACCCGCCGGCGGGGGGCGAGACGCTCGGGGCGTGCCCGGGCAGCGGCGAGGTGGCGGCCGAGGACTGGGGCCGCGCGGTGAGCGTCGCGGCGGCGAACCACCCGTGGTCGGTCGACGCGATCCGGCTGGTGGTGCCGATCGCCGACGAGGGGCCGTGGTGTGGTGACCCGGTGTCAGACCCCGGTGTGGACCGCGACAGCGTGGAGCACGCGGTTATCGTAGCGCAGAGCTTCGGCGTGATCGTCTCGCCGATCATGGCGGGCGGCTCGTCGGGGGACGTGGTCGCCCTCGGGGCGCGGCTCGCGCAGGGCACCGGCGGCGCGGTGTTCGACGTCGGCTCGTCGGGGGTGTCCCTGGCCGAGGCGATCGTCGAGAGCGCCCTCGACGCGTGCGACGCCGACTACGACTGCGACGACGACGACGTGCCGGACAGCTGCGAGCTGGCGTCCGGGGCGGAGACCGACTGCGACGGGGACGGGCTGCTCGACGCGTGCGAGGTCGCCCGGGGCGCGGAGGATTGCGACGCCGACGGCGTGCCGGATAGCTGCGAGCTGGCGGACGACCCCGACGCGGACTGTGACGACAACGGCGTGATCGACGCCTGCGACATCGCCGGGGGCGTCGTCGACGACTGTGACGACAACGGCGTACCGGACAGCTGTGACCTCGCCGGCGGCGCGGCCGACTGTGACGACAACGGGATCCTCGACAGCTGCGACATCGCGGGCGGCGCGACCGACTGTGACGACAACGGCCTCCTCGACAGCTGCGAGCTCGAGGCGGGCGCCGCCGACTGCGACTCGAACAACGTGATCGACAGCTGCGACATCGCCAATGGTGCCGCCGACTGCGATTCCAACAGCGTCCCCGACAGCTGCGACATCGCCAATGGTGCCGCCGACTGCGATTCCAACAGCGTCCCCGACAGCTGCGACATCGCCGGTGGCGCGCCCGACTGCGATTCCAACAGCGTGCTCGACAGCTGCGACATCGCCAACGGCACGGCCGACTGCGATTCCAACAGCGTCCCCGACAGCTGCGACATCGCCAATGGTGCCGCCGACTGCGATTCCAACAACGTGCTCGACAGCTGCGACATCGCCAACGGCGCCGCCGACTGCGACTCGAACAACCTCCCCGACAGCTGTGACATCGCCGGTGGAGCGCCCGACTGCGATTCCAACAGCGTCCCCGACAGCTGCGACATCGCTGCTGGCGCAGCCGACTGCGATTCCAACAGCGTCCCCGACGCCTGCGACATCGCCAATGGTGCCGCCGACTGTGACTCGAACAACGTGCCCGACAGCTGCGACATCGCGGGCGGAGCGCCCGACTGTGACTCGAACAACGTGCCCGACAGCTGCGACATCGCTGCTGGCGCAGCCGACTGCGATTCCAACAGCGTCCCCGACAGCTGCGACATCGCCAGTGGTGCCGCCGACTGCGATTCCAACAGCGTCCCCGACGCCTGCGACATCGCTGCTGGCGCAGCCGACTGTGACTCGAACAACGTGCCCGACAGCTGCGACATCGCGGGCGGAGCGCCCGACTGTGACTCGAACAACGTGCCCGACAGCTGCGACATCGCGGGCGGAGCGCCCGACTGTGACTCGAACAACGTGCCCGACAGCTGCGACGTCGCCGGCGGAGCGCCCGACTGTGACTCGAACAACGTGCCCGACAGCTGCGACATCGCGGGTGGAGCGCCCGACTGCGATTCCAACAGCGTCCCCGACAGCTGCGACATCGCCAATGGTGCCGCCGACTGTGACTCGAACAACGTGCCCGACAGCTGCGACATCGCGGGCGGCGCAGCCGACTGTGACTCGAACAACGTGCCCGACAGCTGCGACATCGCCGGTGGCGCGCCCGACTGTGACTCGAACAACGTGCCCGACAGCTGTGACATCGCAGGCGGAGCGCCCGACTGCGATTCGAACAACGTGATCGACAGCTGCGACATCGCTGCTGGCGCAGCCGACTGCGATTCCAACAGCGTCCCCGACAGCTGCGACATCGCCAGTGGTGCCGCCGACTGCGATTCCAACAGCGTCCCCGACGCCTGCGACATCGCTGCTGGCGCAGCCGACTGTGACTCGAACAACGTGCCCGACAGCTGCGACATCGCGGGCGGCGCGCCCGACTGCGACTCGAACAACGTCCCCGACAGCTGTGACATCGCCAACGGCGCCGCCGATTGCGACTCGAACAACGTGCCCGACAGCTGCGACATCGCCGGTGGCGCGCCCGACTGTGACTCGAACAACGTGCCCGACAGCTGTGACATCGCAGGCGGAGCGCCCGACTGCGATTCGAACAACGTGATCGACAGCTGCGACATCGCCAACGGCGCCGCCGACTGCGACGAGAACGACGTCCCCGACAGCTGTGACATCGCCAACGGCGCCGCCGACTGCGACGAGAACGACGTCCCCGACAGCTGTGACATCGCGAACGGCGCCGCCGACTGTGACTCGAACAACGTCCCCGACAGTTGTGACATCGCGAACGGCGCCGCCGACTGCGACGAGAACGACGTCCCCGACAGCTGTGACATCGCCAACGGCGCCGCCGACTGCGACGAGAACGACGTCCCCGACAGCTGCGACATCGCCAACGGCGCCGCCGACTGCGACGAGAACGACGTCCCCGACAGCTGCGACATCGCCAACGGCGCCGCCGACTGCGACTCGAACGACGTGCCCGACAGCTGTGACATCGCGAACGGCGCGGCCGACTGCGACGAGAACGACGTCCCCGACAGCTGTGACATCGCGAACGGCGCCGCCGACTGTGACGAGAACGACGTCCCCGACAGCTGCGACATCGCGAACGGCGCCGCCGACTGCGACGAGAACGACGTCCCCGACAGCTGCCAGGCGGACGTCGACTGCGACGGCGACGACGTCCCCGACGCGGTCGACAACTGCCCCGGCGTCGCGAACCCCGACCAGATCGATCAGGACGAGGACGGCGTCGGCGCCGCCTGTGACGAGGACGACGGCGAAGTCGACGTCGTCCTCGCCGAGGGTGGAGGCGGCTGCACAGGCTCGGGCTCCCCGGCGACACCGGCGGCTTGGCTGCTCCTGCTGGCGCTCGCGCTGGTGAGGATGCGCGCCAGGCAGCGCTGATTCGCTCCAGCCCGCGGCCCGAGACCGACGGCGATGGCCGACCGCGACGTCCGTGCGCGGTCGGCCCATCGGTCCGGGGCTCGGCTCAGGGTATCGGCTCGCCGGGCGCCGGCTGTTGGAAGGTGACCGCCGCGTCGCCGAAGCTCCACGCGGCGATGGCGGCGTCATCGGGGCACGGGCCCGTGGCCACGCGTTCGAGTCGCAGGCTCGGCCGGCCCGCGGCGTCGGCCCCCGTGAGCTCGAGGAAGAGGTGGCCGAGCGCGGCGTCCTGAGCCTCGACGTTGACCTGGGTGTGGAGGCCGTCGAAGCAGTGGACGCCGCTGTCCGGGGTGACGGTCTCCAGCGGCGGGTTGCGGCGCGCGCCGACCGCGCCCGTCCGAGGGGTGAAGAGGGTGTAGTCGCCCAGCCCGACGCGCTCGTCGCCCACGGCGACGACCTGCTCGCTCGCGCGGCGCGCCGCGGGACCGAGGGTCAGCGCCTCGCTCAGGTCCATGACGTCGAAGAGGTCGAGGAGAGCGTCGACGTCGCTCCACCAGACACCGGCGGCGGTCCCGGGCACCTGGATGTCCATCGAGCCGCAGCCGCCGGGGCTGTCGGGGTCGATGTGCGCGTAGTAGGCGTCCCGCAGCGCGCCGTCGGGGTACGCGTCGAGGGGGCAGACGACGTGACGATGATGGCCCGAGCGCGTCACGCCGAGCGCGTTCTCGGGGGTCATGAGGTCGACGACACCGACCTCCATCCCGGCCGAGCCGTTGACGAGCGCCCCGTCGACGTAGACACCGCCGAGCTGCCCGACCGTCTCCCCCGCCTCCAGCCAGAAGAGCTCCCCGTCGCCCGGCGGGGCGCGATAGTGGCACACGCGGCCCGCGCCCTCGGGGAAGGTCCACGGCTGGCACTCGGCCTCACCGCTCGCGACCTTGGTGGCGACCCAGGAGGACAGCGCCTCACCGAGCGCCGACACGTGGAAGTAGCTGTAGCCGAACCCGCGGCAGACGCTGACCCCCAGGTAGGCGTCGATCGCGGTCGGCGCGTCGGGATCGTCGGCGTCGTAGAGCGAAGCCTGGAACTCGTAGACCTGCCCGGCGGCGGCGGCCATGACGGGGCGGACGGTGACCTGATCCTCCTGTCCCATGATCTGGTGCCCGGCCGGCAGGACGTGGCCGAGCGTGTTCGTGAACCAGCCGATGGGCATGATGTCGTCGATGTCCTCGGGGGCCAGGAACGCCGAGACGAGCTGCCGCTGCCCGGGCTCGCACGCCGGCAGCGCCACGAGCGGATCCACCTCGGCGACCCACGCGGGGAGCCCCAACGCGACCGGGTCCCAGGTCGGCGTGGTGTCCTCGGGCTCCGCGGTGTCCTCGGGCGCGTCGGTCGCCACGTCCGCGGCGTCGGCGGGCTCGACGCTGTCCTCGGAGCCTCCGCTGTCCGCCACCGGTCCGACATCCTCGACCGGCTCGACGTCCTCGACCGGCTCCGTGTCCTCGACCGGCTCCGCGTCCTCCGTCGCGGCGGTGTCGGCGGGTACGTCCACGTCCCCGGCGTCGGGGTCGCCGGAGGTCACGTGATCGCCCTCGTTCGTGGCGTCGGCGTCGACGCCCCCGCCGACCTCGTCGCTGGGCAGCGTGTCTCCGGAGTCCGCCGTGATGCCGGCGTCGGGGTCGGCGGACGTCTCACCGCATCCAGGCGCAACGAGCGCTACGGCGAGCAGGGCGACGACGATGGGCGAGCGGGTGCGCATGGGGGGCCTCCTCACCCCTGATGAACGGGGCACCGACGGCCGATCTTGAGCGCCGACGCCCCATCACCCTCCAGGCGCGTCGGCGGCGCAGCGGAAGCCGTTGTTCGAGAACGACGCCTCGGGGCGGGTCTTGCCGCGGGTGACGAGGCCGTAGCCGTGGCAGGTCCGGGCCGAGCACCACCACGAGCCGCCGCGGGCGACCTTGAAGACGCCGCGCTCGGGGCCCCGCGGGTTCCGGGCGCCGTCGGGGTGGGCCGCGGCGTCGGCGGCGAAGGTATCGGGCGACCACCAGTCGGCGACCCACTGCCAGACGTTGCCCGCGGGGTCGTAGAGGCCCCATCGGTTCGGCGGATAGGTCCGGACCGGCGACAGGTAGACCCAGCCGTCGGCGCCGGAGTTCTCGTGGTGGCTCCGACCCTCCCAGTGGTTGAGGCGCGGGCGACCATCGGCCGGCAGCACGTCCTCACCCCACGGGAAGCGCGTCGTCGCCCCGGCGCGCATCGCGTACTCCCACTCGGCCTCGGTCGGGAGCCTCCGGCCCTTCCAATGGCAGTACGCGTCGGCGTCGAGCCAGGACACCATCGTGACCGGCATGTCACCGCGGAGCGGGATGGCGTCGGCGTTCCACGCGCCCCAGGGCGCCCGCCAGGAGAGCCCCGCGACCTCACGCCACTCCCAGTCGTCCATCCCGAGGATGGCGGTCTTGCCGGTCCCGCGCTTCTCGGCGCTGGTCACGTACCCCGTCGCGTCGACGAAGGCCCGGAAAGCGTCGACCGTCACCAGCGTCCGCTCGAGCCAGAAGGCGTCGAGGTCGACCCGGTGAGGCGGCCGCTGGTCGCGCGGGCCGCTCGAGTGCCCGAGGACGAAGCTCCCGGCCGGGATCGCGACGAGATCGGCCGCAGCGTCCGGCACCGTCGCCCCCTCCCCCCCGGGCGCGCTCGCACAGGCGGCGATCCAGACCGCGAGCGCGGCCGGACCGGGCCGATATCGCCGCGATGTCACTTCTTGGCGGCGCGCCAGGTCTTCTTGAAGCGATCGCGGAGCTTGGTCAGGCGAAACGGCATGACCCTGGCGCTCGCGATGGTCTTCATGCGCCTTCGGCACGCCTCGGGGAGCCACGCGCCGCCCGCGCCGTAGAAGAAGCCGTTCATCCACTTCTCGCGCTTGAAGACGTAGCCGTGCATCGCCCCGTAGGCGTTGAAGGTCAGCGATAGCGTGCGCTTGCTGATCTTGCCGTTCTTCACGTCGGCGGCGAGCGCGTCGAAGGACGCGTCGGTCGTCAGCCCGGCACAGAACGACGCCAGGTAGGGGGCGACCGCGGCGTAGTCCGAGGGGCACTGCGCCTCGGCCGTGCAGGCCTTCGCCAGGCTGATCCCGGTCTCGACCGCCCGGGGCGTCGCGCGAGCGGCGTCCTCCTCGGCGATGTCGATGAGGTACGTCGGCATCTCGTGCGCGCCGACGCAGACGTCCTGACAGAAGGCGTTCATCCCCTTCAGCTTCGGCTTGCAGAGCTCCTCGGCCCGCTCGTAATCCTCGGAGCTGTCGTAGCAGTCGATGAACGCGTCGCACGCCTCCGCGTTGCACGCCTTCAGCTTCTCGAGCCCCTCCTTGAAACAGGTGACGCTCTTCTCCTCGCAGTCGTCGTCCTGGCACTGCCGGAGCCCCTTGATGCAGCGCTCGCGGCAGTCGGCGCGCACCTCGGCACAGCGCCTCACGCAGTCCGCGTCGCCGTCGGTGCACCCCGCCTTGCAGGTGTCGCAGGTCCCGGCGCAGGTGTCCTGACAGCGCGAGCAGCTCGGCTGACACTTCACCTGACATCGATCGAGGGCGTAGTCGCAGCCGAAGTAGTCTGGGTTGCAGTTCTGCTCGACGGTCCGCGCCTCGCACTCCGGGACCTTCCTCTCCTCGCCCCAGGTGTAGGCGAACGCCTTCAACGGCGCCGCGCAGTCCTTGACGAACGCGGCCACGGCCTCGGCGCGGGTCACCCCGGGGAAGGCGTCCTCCTCGGGCAGGGTCGGCGGATCGGCGTAGGCCAGGGAGGACGCTCCGAGGAGCGCGACAACGGCTGGAATGACTGGCTTCATGACCCGTACTCTGCGCCGAGAGGGCGCGAGCTCGCAAGCGCGCGCCCCGTGCCCCCCGAAGCGTGCAACGGCGAGCGTCGTGTATCATGACGGCTCCAGCGGCAGGGACATCACCGTGACCATCGAGCTCGACACCTTCGGATCAGCGCGCGACCACGAGGCCCACAAGCTCGGCGGCATGCTCCGCGAGCTGAGAGAGGCAGCCTTCGTGGGGCGGAGCGCGGAGCTCCGCGTGTTCGAGCGGGTGGTCGCGCCGCGCGCCGAGGTGGGCGGCGAGCGGGCGGTGCTCGTCCACGGCCCCGGCGGCGTGGGCAAGAGCGAGCTGCTCCGCGCCTTCGCGCGACTCGCGGCGAGGCGCGGATACGACGTCACCTGGATCGACGGCGGCGCGATCGAGGCGACGCCGGAGTCTCTCCTCGCGGCGGTGGACGCGCGGCGCGCCGAGCACGGAGGGCGCGGCCCCGAGCTGCTGGTCATCGACGAGCTCGACCGCGTCGAGGCGCTCGCGGGCTGGCTCCGCACGGACTTCCTCCCGGAGCTCCCGACGACCTCGCGGGTGGCGCTGGCGAGCCGACGGCGGCCCGACGAGGCCTGGCGGGTCGACCCCGGCTGGCGCGCGATGATCGTCACCCTGGCGCTCGCCGGCTTGAGCCGCGACGAGGCGGCGGAGCTCCTCGCCTGGCGCGGACTCTCGAGCCCCCGGATCCGCGAGGTCCACGAGCTGACCCAAGGGCACCCGCTGGCGCTGGTCCTCGTCGGCGAGGTGACGCGCCACACCGACACGCAGCTCGCCGACCTCGACGGGCTCCCCGAGGTGGTGCGGGCGTTGGTCCCGCGGTTCGTCGCGGGGGTCCCGGAGCCGCGCCACCGCGAGGCGCTCGAGCTGCTCGCGGCGGGGCGCTACCTGAACGAGGCGGGCCTGGCGGCGCTCCTCGGAGACGGCGCGGCCGGAGACGGCGCGGCCGACGTCGCCCGGTGGCTACGAGGCCTCCCGATCGCCCGCGAGACCCGGGCGGGGTTCGCCCTGCAGCCGGTCGTCCGGCGCACCCTCGCGGCCGACCTGCGAGCGCGTGATTCGGATCGTTGGCAGCGCCGCCTCCGCCAGGTCTACCGCTACCACATCGAGCGGCTGCGGCAGCTCGGCGAGCGCCACGCGCGGGACTCCCTGCGAGAGCTCGCGGCGGTGCTGGGCCAGGTCGGCGTGTTCCAGGAGAGCTTCGGCGACGTCGGTGCGGAGCGCGACGACACGCTGGCGTTGGCGCGACCCGGCGACTGGCCGGCGCTCGCCGCGATGGTGGCGCGCCACGAGGGGCCGGAGGCGGCCGAGCGCCTCCGCCATTGGCGTGACCGATCCTCTGAGGCGGCTGTGTTGCGCGACGCCGACGGAGCGCCGGACGGCTTCGTGTTGACGCTACGGCGGCGGCACTTCACGCCCGAGGGCGAGGCGGCGGATCCGGCCCTGGCCATCGCCGCCGACTGGGTGCGCTCGCGTCCGCCGCGAGACGGGCAGGTCATCCACTTCGACCGCTTCTGGATGGCGCGGGAGGCGTATCAAGGGCCGTCGGCGGCCACGGCCCCGCTGTTCGCCCACATCGTGATGAAGGGGATGCTGGCGACGAACCTGGCGTTCGTGTTCTCGACCTGCCGGGATCCCGAGCGCTGGCTCCCCCTGTGTGATCGCATCGGGCACCTCGCCCTGGCCGGCGTGTTCACCTCCGACGGCCAGCGCTACGGGGTGATGGTCGCCGACATGCGGGCCCGGACCCACTTCGAGTGCTTCGCCGAGCAGTTCGAGGTGAGCTGGGCTCTGGCGGCCCGGCCCGAGCCGACGATCCTCAGCCGCGAGGCCTTCGCCGGAGCGGCGCGCGAGGCGCTCAAGGCGGTGGCCTGCCCGCCGACCCTGGCGCAGAACCCGCTGGCGACGACGGCCGCGCGCCTCGGATCCGCGGTCCGCGAGCTCCCGCGGGGAGGCGCTCGCGGCGATCCTCGCGGAGGTGCGGGACGGGCTGCGCGCCGCGGCCCCGACCGAGCCGTACGCCGACGTCCTGGAGCGGACCTACTTCACGCCGGCGGTCAAGCAGCGCGCGGCCGCCTTCGAGCTCGGGCTCCCCTTCGGGACCTATCGCAGGCACCTCCGCCGGGCGATAGCGCTCGTCGTCGAGCGGCTGTGGGCGCTGGAGACCGCGGCGGCGGTCTGACTCGGCGCGGCCGGGTGATCGGATGGTGTCCGTGCGGTGTCCAACCGGCGCTCGGGCCATTGACGAAGGCGCCGGCCAGCCCTCTCTTCGACCTGGGAGCGGTCCAGCGACGAGGAGAACCACGATGGCCAGAGCACACGTCGACCACCAGCAGGGCGGAGCACAGGAGCGTGACGGCGGGGCGTCGGCGTCCGGGGGAGGCGGTGGCGGCGCTCGACCGTCGGCGCTCCGCGGGATGTCCTACGCGTCGGGCGCGGCGCTCTTGTCCCCGGGCGAGCCGGTCCAGATGAAGCGGGGCGACGGCGAGTTCCGAGGCGGGTCCCGGGTCGAGGTCGACGCCGAGGAGAAGAAGCGGCGAAGGGACGACAGGGCCAACGTCGACGGCGCCGTGATCACGGACGAGATGCGGGCCGACGGCGACGCGGCGGCCGCCGAGGAGCGCGAAGCGAGCGAGGGCCACGCGCGAGCGCGGGCCGAGCAGGAGGCGGCGGACGCGAAGGACGCCGAGACCCGCCAGCGTCGGCTCGACGCCGCCAAAGAGGAGACCCTGACCCAGGCGGAGAGCGGGTACGTGAAACAGGTCCAGACCGCGCTCCACGGCCTCGACCGCGAAGCCGTGCGGCTGCGCACCGACGCGGACGACCTGGCGGCGGGCGCGGGTCGACCGGACACGATCTCCGGACGCGCCGCGGCCCTGCACGGTCAGATCGTCGCGGTCCAGGCCGTGCTCGCGGCGGGCAAGAAGACCTCGCGAGGGATGCTGGCGCGCCCGAAGGTCAGCCCCCGCCGCCAGGCGCTCGCCGAGCTCGACCGCCGCTACGGCGAGACCCGCCGCCAGGTCGGGCGCGCCCTTCGCCACGCTCAGGACGCGCTCGGCGAGCTGAGCGCGTCCGACTCCCTCCGCTTCGCGGGCCAGACCCTCGCCGCCCGGCAGTGGCTGGCGACGACCGAGAAGGCCTTCGACGGGCTCCCCGGCGGCATCTGACCGTCGCGCCAGCGCGCGCGCTCTCCCCCCGCGCCCTCGGCTCGACGCGCCCCCTGGGGCGTGATCCGGGGTATGGTCTTCGGCACTCCCCGATGACGTCGATGCACCATGCCCGCAATGACCGACACCGCGGACGGCCTCGCGCCGCCCCGTGACCGGAGTCACCCGACGATGAGCGCCGCCGGCCCGCCGCTCGCCGCGCTGCTCGGCGTGCTCCTGACCTGCTGTGCCGGGACGACGCCGACCGTCGAGCGCTTCGACGATGACCGGACGCTGGCCACGGCGGTCGCCGAGCGCTTCGCGCCGACCCTCGTCCCGGTCGAGGGGAGGACGCCCTCCCGCCACTCGGCCCTGAGCTCGGGCGGAGAGACCGCGGTCTGGTACGACGCGGAACGCGGCGCCCTCGCCTACTACCGCGTCTCCTCCGGCGCGAGCGGGACGATCGCCGGGCCCGGGCCGGGTACAGGGCGAGTCCGAGTCCTGTTCGAGCCGCACGGCCGGAGCGTCGTCGTCCTCGATCGGTCGAAGGGCGCCGAGGGTGGGCACCGCCACCGGCTCGGCGTCTGGCGCCTCGCCCTCGATCCGAGCCCTCCCGTCGCGACCCTCGAGGCGTCGCTGACCCTCGACACCCGCTCGAGCTACCTGCGCGCGAGCTTCGAGGAGCGAGCAGGGATCTGGCTCATCGACGGCCCCGACGGTCCGCTGCGCTTCACCCGCGACGGTGGCCCCGCCGAAGTTCTCGACGCTCCCGCGCGGCCGGACGTCGAGGGCACGCCGTACGAGGTCCCTGGCGGGCGCTTGGTCCTGACGACGTCGCACGAGCGGGGCGGCGCCGTCCTCTACCGACGCGAGGCCGACGGCCTCCGCGAGCGCGGCTTCATCCCGCTCGACTACGCCTACATGGCGGAGGTCGCGTTCTCGCCGGACGGGCGGCTGGTCGCCTTCGCGAGCCGCGACGAGCTCCAGATCCACCGCCTCTTCGACGACGGCCGGGCGGCGCTGCTGCGGCGCGTGGCTCGCGACGCGCATCTGTCGCGGGTCGAGGTCACCGACGACGGGACCGAGGTCCGCGTCCTGACCAGCGACGGGACCCTCGAGCGCCACAGGGTCGCGATCGCGCCGCTCCGGTTCGAGGTGGCCGGGGAGTCCGGCGTATGGGAGCCGCCCCCGGCGCCGGGCCCCGCCGGCGAGGTCCCGCGCCTCGTGGCCGACGTCGAGGTGCACGACGATGACGCGGGGACCCCGCGTGAGCTGCTCATCCAGATCCGGAACGCCGGACCGGTGGCGGCCTATCAGCTCGTCGCGGACCTGCGCGTCGAGCGCGTCGGGGGAGATCCCGTCACGCGCCGAGCCTTCATCGGCACCCTGAGCGTCGGGGCGTCGACCACCCGGACCATCGCGCTCGAGTCGCCGCCCCCGCCGCCCACCCGCTGGACCGTGACGGTCCGCGGGGCCGATCGGGCCGACGCCCGCCCGCTGCGGTGGCTGCGCCTGCCGCAGACCGCGTTCACCGACGCCGAGTACCAGGCCCTCGCCCGCCGGATCGTCGACGAGAGCCTCGCCGTCGTCCGGGAGCTCCTCGATCGCCCCGAGATCGACGTGGCGCTCACCCCGGGGAGCAGCGCCACCCTGGGCTTCGCCCCGGCCTTCGGCATCACCTACCAGAACGCGATCCTGATGGGCCCGGGGGTGCGCTCGCTCAACCGGACGCTGGTGCGCGCTCGCACCGAGGCCGAGCTGGGCGGCTGGCTGGAGACGATGCTCTGGTGGTACCTGCCCCACGAGCTGCTCCACAACGTCGGCTCCGGCGCCGGGAGCTTCCGCTCGGAGCTCGAGGCCAACCTGGTCCAGCCCGCGCTGAGCGCCGAGATCCTGCGACGAATGGAGGATCCCCCGCTCTCTCCCGAGGCGATGGGCTGGGTCTACGAGCACGTCGTCGAGCTGCTCGCCCCCTACGTCAGCCCCGAGCGGCGCCGCGCCATCGAGCGCTTCGTCCTGAGCGGCGGGCGCGGGGCGCCCTGGGACGAGTCCTCCGGGGACGTCATGGCCCACGACACCCTCGCCTACGTGTACTTCGGGGCGGTCATCAACCGGCACGCCCAGAACTCCGGGGGCACGCTCGCCGAGCGCTTCGCCGCGCACTTCGGCGACCTCCGGCGATCGTGTCGCCCGGGAATGCTGGGTGACGGCGTCGGCTGCGAGCCCGCCGAGGGGCTCCCGCGGGTGACCGCCGCCGCGCCACCGGCGGACGGAGACTGGATCGGGCTCCCCGGCGGGACGTTCTCGATGGGCGTGCCCGCCGGGCGCACGGCGCTGGCGGTCGGCCGGAACGAGCGGCCAGCGCGTGAGGTCACGCTGTCGCCGTTCTCGCTGACGCGCACGGAGGTGACGGTCGACGCATACGCGAGCTGCGTCGCCGCCGGCGCCTGCACGCCGGCGGCCTCTGACGGGGACGACGCTTGTAACAGCGGCCGCGACGGGCGCGGCGGTCACCCGGTGAACTGCGTGACCTGGGAGCAGGCGCGGACCTACTGCCGCTGGGCGGGGGGCCGCCTGCTGAGCGAGGCCGAGTGGGAGTACGCCGCGCGGAGCGGGGGCCAGCCCCGGTGGTGGCCGTGGGGCAACGAGGCGGCGCGCTGCGACCGGGCGCGCTTCAACCTCGACGAGATCGGCCGGGGCGGCTGCGGCCCGGGTGGGACCGCCGTCCCCTGCGCCTTCCCGGAGGGTCACGGCGACCAGGGAATCTGCGACCTCGCCGGGAACGTGGCCGAGTGGGTGGCAGACCGCGCTGGACCGTACCCCGAGGGCCCGGAGAAGGACCCTCGGGGGCCGGCGACCGGGGACGAGCGCGTCACCCGCGGCGGCGCCTGGCGCTGGGGAGCCGACCGGACGCGCGCGACCTCCCGCGTCCCCATGAAGCCGACCAGCGCCGAGGCGTGGCTCGGCTTCCGCTGCGCGCGCACAGGCGACTGAGGCGCAGCGAGGCTCAGCCGTCACCGCGTGCTCCGCGCCGCGGCTCCGCGTTCGAGTTACATCACCCGGGTTGCGCCGCGCCCCTCGACGTGGGAGCCGTCGAACATGGAGTCTCCACACGACAAGCTCTTCAAGCTCGTGTACAGCCGGCCCGCGCAGGCCGCGGCGTACTTCGAGCGGTTCTTGCCGGCTGGAGCCGCGGCTCGAATCGACCTCGATCGGCTGACTCACGTCGCCGGCAGCTTCGTCGACGACGCGCTGTCAGAGCGCCACGCTGATCTGCTCTTTCGCGCGCCGATGCGCATCGCCGAAGACTCGGACGCCGAGCAGCCCGCAGAGCCTGCCGCCGACGAAGCGCTGGTCTATCTGCTGTTCGAGCATCAGAGCACGGTGGACCCGTTGATGGCGTTTCGCCTCCTCCGCTACATGATTCGCATCTGGGAGCGGTGGCTCGAAGACGCGCCGCGCTCGCGCGTACTGCCGCCGATCATACCGCTGGTCCTCTATCAGGGTGACCGGGAGTGGCGCGCGGCGACGGCGTTTCAGGACCTGGTCCCAGACGCGACGGGAGACCTGGCGAGGTTCACCCCACGTTTCGACTTCCTGCTGACGCCGCTGGCCGTGCTGCCGGACCAGTCGGTCTCCGCGGTGCGCGATGGGGTGAGCCGACTCGCCCTGCTGATGCTCCGCGACGCGCGGTCGCCCGACGTCCTCTCCCGCCTCGCAGGTTGGAGGGCGTCACTGCTCGAGGCCCAGGTCTTGCAGCTCTTGGCGGGGTTTCTAGAATACCTGCTGTCGGTCTCCGACGCGCTGGACCCCGGTGCCCTTGGAGCCAGCCTGCGCGAGACCCTGAACCCCCAAGCCGAGTCCACCGCCATGACCGCAGCACAGAAGCTCATCGAACAGGGGATCGCCGAGGGGATCGCCAAGGGGCGCACCGAAGGGATCGTGGAGGGGCAGCGCGCGACCCTGCGGCGCGTGTTGACGCTGCGCTTCGGGCCGTTCCCCGAGCGGCTCGAGGCCGACCTCGCGGCCGCCGACGAGGCGCGCCTGTCGGTCTTGGTCGACCGCGTGCTTACCGCCGAGTCGCTCGACGAGGTCTTCGCCGACTGAGCCGAGGGTCATTCGCGCTGAAGCGCGACGGCTCGCCTCTCTCGGCTACGGTACGTTGGACGCGCCGGGGGACGCGGCGCTCGCCTCGTCGGGACCGAAGAGGGTCCAGCTGTCGCCGCCGTCGGGCGCGCGGCCGAGGGAGACGTCGTCGAAGTCGAGGCCGGTCTCGGCGTCCCAGGTGAGCGCGTCCACCACGGTCTCACCGTCCACGCCAACGAGGTAGACGGCGTCGGCCTCGCCCGACAGCTTCTCGCTGACGTGGCGCGGACCGAACTCGGCGGCCTTGTCGAACCAGAAGACCACGAAGGCGCCCGGCGCGAGCATCGTCGACGCGTCGCCGGCCGGGATCGCGTACCAGCCGTCGACCCCGTCGCCGTAGTGGTCGTCGGTCAGGTACATGCCGGCGAGGTCCACCGGCTGGTCGCCGGCGTTGTAGACCTCGACCCAGTCCGGGAAGGCGCCGGTCTCGTCGGGGAAGCTCGCGTTGACCGCCATGACCTCGTTGATGAGCGGGCGCGGGCCGGACGGAGCGGCGACCGTGACGCTCGCCTGGGCGCTCCGCGTCTCGCGCCCGCCTCGGTCGACCGCGGCGACCGTGTAGCGGAGCACGCCGCCGTCGGCGAAGGGGCCGATGGTCGCGCTCCAGCCGGCGCCGCTCGACGTCATCGCGACCTCGTTCAGCGGCGCGCCGTCGACCGCGTAGCTCAGGGTCACGCGCTCGAGGTCGCCGTCCGGGTCGCTCGCCTCGACGGTCACGACGACGCGGTCCGCGAAGGTCGGCGCCACCGGGTCGAGGACCGCGTCGCCCAACACCGGAGCGCTCGGTCCCGTCGGCTCGGCCCCGGCGCTCCCGTTCGGCGCGCCCGGGGTCGGGGCCCCATCCAGGCCGGCACCGAAGCTCGCCCAGCCCGACTGGCCGTCAGCGACCCGCCCGAAGGACACGTCGACGACGTCCAGCCCGTCGCCGGCGCCATAGGCCACGTCGTCGACCACACGCCCGCTCGCGTCGAGCAGGAAGACGGCGTCGCCACCCGCCCCGAGCTTCAGCGGCACCTCGCGCGGGCCCTCCGCGACGTCCCCGTTGAAGTCGAAGACGATGAAGCCGCCCGCCGCGACCGTGGTCTCCGCGGCGAACCCGGTCGGGACGAGGTGGCAGCCGGCGACGCCCTCGGCGACGTAGTGATCATCGCAGAGGTACATCCCGCCGAGGTCGACCGGCGCGGCCTCGGCGTTGAAGATCTCGACCCAGTCCGTGGCCGACCCGGCAGCGTCCAGGTAGGTCGCGCTCGAGGCCATGATCTCGTTGATGTAGAGCGCCGGGAGGTCGCCCTCGGCGCCGTCGGCGGGCGTCGGGTCGGTGGCCTCGCAGCCCGCCGCGATGGCGAGCAAGCCGACGAGGATTGAGCGAGGTGTCGTGCGGATCATGGTGCGTCCTCCACGCGAGAAACCGAGCGGTCAGAAGCCGGCGTAGAGCCGGGTCGTGACGAGGTGGAACTGCCGGTCGAGCCCGTCGGGCAAGCCGCCGGCGCCGTTGGCGTTGTCCGAGTTGTCCACCCGGCTGTAGCCGAGCATCCAGCGGACGTTGGGGTTGAAGTACCAGTTGACGCCGACGCTCAGCTGGTTCCCGGCGCCGCCGGTCACGCGGTCGGCCGGGTCGTCCGCGTGGACGTCGTTGAGGTCGAGGTGGCTGTAGCGGAGAGTCAGCTCGACCGCCCCGTGGCTCGCCGCCCCGAGCCCGGCGAGCTCCCCGTCGCCGGGGTCGTACGGCCGCACCTGACCGGTCACGAGCCAGGCGACCATCATGTAGAAGCCCGACAGCGTCACCGCCGCCCGGTCCCCGCCGCGCACGACCTGCGCCAGGATCCCCTCGCCCTGGAAGGTCACCGGGCCGTACCGCGCGGCGGTCTCGATCCCGACGAGGCCCGTGAGCGAGACCCCGTCGATGACCCCGGTGTCGAGGAAGGCGTAGCGCATCACCTTGGTCTCGGGGCGCGTGTCGAAGCGGACGCGGTCGCCGCCGTCGTCCGGCGTCTCGAGCGCGCCGGCGACCCCGAGGTGGAGCAGCGCCAGCTCGTCGTGGATCGGCGCGAAGGTCAGCCGCAGCGCGCCCCCGAAGCCCTCGCTGCGCGTGGTCTCCTCGGGCTTGGCGATCTCCTGGCCGTAGAGGGCGCCGTGGACCCGCCACCAGTCACCCGACGCCGAGGCGCCGATGGCCAGCCGCCGCCCGTGGGCGAAGACGTTGGGCAGCGCGCGCTCGAGGTTCACGAGGGTGCGCGAGCTCATCAGCTCGTCGAGGCTGAACGGGATCTTGAAGTGTCCGACCTTGATGGACGCCGTGTCCGAGAGGTCGTAGCCGATCCACAGGTCCTTCAGCTCGACCTCGCCGTCGGCCACGTCGATGTCCCACTCGGTCCGCCAGTCGCGCCAGAGGCGCAGCTTGAGCCCCAGCCGCGCCCGCCGCGCGTCGGCGGCGGTGGTCAGCCCGTCCGCCGCGGTGTGGAAGCCGAAGTCGAGGAACACGCGGCCGTCGAGCTGCAGCGAGAAGGCGTCGTCCGCGGAGCGCAGCAGCAGGACGCCGTCCTCGCGCCACGGCGACGCCCCTCCGTCGGCACGCACCGGGGAGGCGGCCGCGATCGAGACGGTCAGGGCGATGGCCACGTTGAGGGCGCGGACGTTCATGAGGACTCCGCCGGGTGTGACCGCGCTTTCGCGTCTCGGCGGCGGCGCGCTCGGCGGACCGCGGGGAGCGCGAAGGCGAGGACCGTCAGCGCAAGGAGCACCAGCGCGACGGGTCGATCGAGGAAGCCCGCCCAGCCGCCCTTGACCAGCGACAGCGTGAGGTTCTCCTCGATCATCCGCCCGAGGACGAGCCCCAATACGACCGGCGCGGTCGGGTAGTCGGCCCGCTTGAGGATCCAGCCGAGGACGCCGAAGCCGACGCACAGCGCGACGTGGAAGAGCGAGCTCTCGACCGAGTAAGAGCCGATGACGGACAGGGCGACGATGAGCGGGTAGAGGATCTCCCGCGGGGCGGCGATGACCCGGACCCAGAGGCGCGCGCCGAGGCGACCGAAGAGGAGCATGAACGCGTTGGCGACGAAGAGGCTCAGGAAGACGCCGTAGACCAGCCCCGGCTCGGCCTCGAAGAGCTGCGGTCCCGGGGCGAGGCGGTGGATCATCAGCGCGCCGAGGAGCACCGCGGTCGAGGCGCTGCCGGGGATCCCGAGGGTCATGAGCGGGATGAGCGCGCCGCCGACCGAGGCGTTGTTGGCCGACTCGGGCGCCGCGATCCCCTCGAGGCTGCCCTCGCCGAAGTCCTCGGGCTTCCTGCTCGTCCGCTTGGCCTCGTTGTAGGCGATGAAGGTCGCGACCGTCCCGCCGGCGCCGGGGACGCTGCCGATGAGCGTCCCGAGCAGCGACGACTTGAGCATCACCCGCTTGAGGCTCCACAGGCGCGCGCCGGTCAGCCGGTCGGCGCCCTCGGGCGCGTCGGCCTCGGCGGCGGCGGCGCGGTCCCGGCCCGCGACCTCGACGCGATGAAAGACCTCGCCGAGGGCAAAGAGCCCGATGAGCGCCGGGATGAACGGGATCCCATCGGCGAGCTCGGGGAGGCCGAGGTCGAAGCGCGAGAACGGCAGCTGCGTGTCGTAGCCCACCGTCACGAACAGGAGCCCCAGGGCGGCCGCGATGAACCCCTTGGCGGGGTCCTCACCGGCCAGCGCGGCGATGACCGTGAGCCCGAAGGCCGCGAGCGCGAAGTACTCGTAGCTCGAGAGCTCGAGGGCGACGTCGGCCAGGGGCACGGCGAAGAGGATTAGCGCGATAGCGCCCACGAGGCCGCCGAAGAAGGACGCCCAGAGCGAGGTGTCCAGAGCCAGGCGCGGCTTGCCCTTACGGGTGAGCGGGTAGCCGTCGAAGGTCGTGGCGACGGCGCCCGGCGTGCCCGGCGTGTTGATGGCGATGGCCGTGATGGAGCCGCCGTAATTGGCGGCGAGGTAGACCGACACGAGCAGCATCAGCGCCGGCTCCGGCGCGAGCCCGTAGGTCGCCGGGAGCATCAGCGCCACGCCGATGGCCGGCGACAGCCCGGGCAGGACCCCGATGACGATACCGGCGGCCACGCCGACCGCGATCATCAGGAGCGGCGTGACGCCCGCGACCGCCGCCAGCCCCGCTCCGAGGTTGTCGAAGAAGCCGTCCATCCCCTACCCCACCCACGCGCCGGTGGGGAGCCCGATCCCGAGGGCGAGCTCGAAGACGCCGTGGGCCGCGACGACGAAGAGGCAGGCGACCGCCAGCGCGGTGGCGCCGTCGCGGTATCCGACCAGGCGCACCGCGACCATCACGAGGGGCACGGTCGCGATCAGGAACCCCACGAGGTAGGTCGCGGCGACGTAGGCCACCACGAGGGCGACGAGCAGGACGCCGCGGCGCGTGTCAGCGCGCTCGTCGCGCCCGGCGTCGCCGTCGGGGCGAGGCCAGGCCCGCAGGGTGACGCGCAGGCTCGCCGCCCCGAGGATCGCCGACCACAGCCAGGGGAGCGTCGCCGGGTGGGTGACGTTGGCCTCGGGGACCCGGAAGAGCGCCGCCTGGTAGGCGAAGAAGGCCGAGAGCCAGAGCGCGCCCGCGGCGACGAACACCCCGCACGGCGGACGCTGGCGTCGAGCCCGCGCCAGGGCGAGCAGGCCGGCGACGACGAGCGCGGCGAAGAGGAGCCCGGCGAGCCCGAGCGGGAGCGGGCCCTCGGCGACGTATCGCGCGATGAGGCCCGCGTCCTCCAGGGCGCTCCGGGTCTCGGCGTCCTCCTCGGCGACCAGGGCGTCGAAGGCCTCGGGCCCGTCGAAGATGGCGGTGGCGTAGGTCGAGGCGACGTACTCGCGCCACTCCGGGTCGCGCGCGACCTCGGCGAAGAGGTCGGCGGCGTACCGGACGGCGCGGTCCGGCACGCCCTCGGCGTAAGCGAAGCCACGCCACATGTACGCCTCGACGGGGAAGCCCTGCTCTCGGAAGGTCGGCGCGTCGGGGAGCGCGGGCGAGCGCTCGGGGCTGGCGAGGGCGGCGATGGAGAGGCCGTCCTTGCCGACGATGTCGCTGGCGTTGCCGACGTAGGCGGCGGCCTCGCCGCGGAGCATGGCGAGGACCGACTGCGGGGCGCTCTTGTAGTCGATCCAGCGGGCGCGGATGCCCAGCGCCGCCCAGGTCCGGACCGCCATGAGGTGGTCTCGGCCGCCGATCCCGGGGCCGATCCAGATCTGCGGGTCGGACTCCGGCCGCGCCTTCGCGTCGGCGATCAGCGCGGCGAGGGTAGGCGTCGCCGAGGCCGCGTTGACGATGATCGCCTCGGGGTCGAGGGTCACCCGGGCGACCCAGCGGAAGTCGTCGACCGAGACCCCGGCGCGCGTGACGTTCAAGGTCGACAGGAACGCGCGGGTGACGGCGAGCAGCGTGTAGCCGTCCCGCGGCGCGTCGAGGACGTGGTTCATCGCGGCGACGCCCTGGGTGCCGGGGCGGTTGTCGACCACGACGGGGACCGGGCAGCGCCGCTGGGCGATCTCGGCGGCGCGCCGCGCCATCAGGTCCACCGACGACCCGGGCTTCGAGTGGACGACGATGGTCAGGGGCTCGGACGGGAAGGCGTCGCCCCCGCCCCCGCCCGCGTGGACACCGATCGTGAGCGCGAGCCAGCCGGCGGCGGCCAGCCCGGCGATCGCGTATTTGAGGCGACGTCCACCCACCTCGAGCGCTCCGTCCAGCGACGCGCGCGGTGACCCCACGCGCGGGTGACGGGGCGCTCGTTAGCCCGCGCGAGGGTGTCCGACAAGCCGGTCACGAAAAAGTTGCCCGCGGGTCACACCGCCGCCGCGGGTGTCCTCTGCCGACCGCCTCGGGCGCCGCTCGATGCCGAGACAGCGGGGCGCGACCGAGGCCCACGGGGGGACGGGGCCGCCGCCTCGCTTCGGTGCGCGGGCCTCCCGGAGACGTCGGGGCTGAGGCCCTGTACGCCCTCAGAAGGCCGTGGTGGAGACGCCGTAGCCCGCCACGAAGGTCGGGTGCTGCCCATCCCCGGCGACGTCCGGGAGCTGGGCGGTCGCGGCCGCGTCGGACAGCGGGAGCCCGACCGGCAGGCGACCCGAGCCGTTGACGATGCCGAAGGCGACGTCGAGGAAGACCTTGTCGGTCACGCTCCAGGACACGTAGAGGCCGCTCGGATCGTAGGCGAGGATCTCGCTGACGACCGAGGGCCGGCCGCCGTCGACGCCGACGATGATCTGCGTGCGCGAGCCGACCGTGGCGTCGATCGCGGCGCGGGCCTCCGCGAGCGGCGTCAGCACGTCGGCGTTGTCGGCCCCCGCGTACTCGAGGGACGCCGTCGCGTGCCCGAGCGGGCCGCTGTCGGGGTCGTCGGTGTGGGGCGCGGCGATGCGGATGAAGACGTAGTCGCTGCGGGCCATCCGCTCGGCCTCGGTCGCGACCGGGACGCCGTAGATCTCGTCCATGTCGTTGGTCATCGCGCCGTACCCGTCGCTCACCGAGCGGACGTAGTCGAGATCGAAGCCGCCCGCGATGTAGTAGGCACAACCTGCCGCCTCGTAGGGCTCGCCCGGCGGCGCGGGGAGGACCTTCAGGGTGCCGTTGCCGGCGTTGCCCTTGTCCTCGGTCTGGGTCCCGTCGCCGGTCCCGTTGAGGAAGCCCGTCGGCTTGGTCTTGTTGAGGATGAGGATCATGCTGGCGTTCATCGCGCGGAGCCCGGCGCGCTCGGACGCGTCGGTGTTGACGAGCGCCGGGGCCTGACTCGGATCGACGTAGGGGTTGTCGAAGAGCCCGAGGCGGAACATGAGCACGAGCACCCGCCCCGCCGCGGCGTCGAGCTGGGCGTCGGTGAGCGCACCCGTGGCCAAGGCGTCCGCGATGGGCGAGAGGTCTCCGAGCCCCAGGAACTGGTCGACGCCCGCTCCGATGGCCTTGGCGGTCCGCTGCGACCGCGTCAGCGACTCCACGCCCCACGGGGCGCCCATGGCGTCACCGCCGGCGTCGTCGAGCACACCCTCGGGCGCGATGACCGGGCCGTCGAAGCCGTAGTGGCCGCGGAGCGCCGTGGTGAGCAGGGCGCTGTTGTAGGGCGCCCCGACCTGCTCGATGGTCGCGCCCTGGAGCAGGCCGCCGAGCGCCGTCCACGACCCGCTCTCCGGGACGCCGTAGGCGGGCATCACCGCGCCGGCGCCCGCGTCGAGCGCCCGGGCGAAGGGCGCGAGGTGCTGGTCGAGCTGGCCGCCGGGGTAGCTCAGGAGCTTGCCCTTCTCGAGGCGGCCGTCGAAGCCCCCCTTGGCCGCGCCCGCCCCCGGGAAGTGGCTCACGACGGCGGCGACGCTGGTCGGCCCGAGGGTGTCTCCCTGGAGGCCGAGGACGTAGGCTTCCACGAGGTCGGCGACCTTGGTCGCGTCCTCCCCGAGGCTGAACTGTCCGCCGAACCAGCGCGGCTCGGTGACGCGGTCCGCAGGCACCGACAGCAACAGACGGACCCCCTCGGCGCGCAGCTCCTGGCGGACCACCTGCGCATACTCGCCGACGTTCGCGCTGGTCGTCGCGCCGAGGCCCAGCTCGTGCGGCCAGCGTGAGAACGCCCGCACCCTGGCGCGGGTGTTACCCTCCGAGTGGGCCGGCTCCATGCTGATCAGGAACGGGACGCCGAGCGGCGTGGCCTCGGCCGCCTCCTGGACGGCGTTCGCCCAGCGCGCGCGGTTGGTGGTGTTGACGTCGTCCGGCAGCGCCGCGCGGCCAGCGCGGATGTGTCCGGCGATGTGCGCGAGGGTGGCGGCCGACGGGCTCGGGTCCAGCGTCGTCGGCGTATCGAGGAGCGCCGGGTGCCCGAGGAGGCCGACCTTCTGCGCGTCGCTCATGCGCCCGAGGAGGTCGCCGCTGCGCTCCGCCGGGGTGAGCGTCCAGTCCTCGTACGGGGTGAGGGCGCCGTCGTCGTCGAGGTCCCGGAAGTCGAGCGTCACCGGGCAGCGCGTCTCGGGGTCACCGCCGAGGCTCGCGAAGGTGGTCTCGCGCGTGATGATGTCCTTACCGTGCACCTCGAGCACGGGCTGCGCGGCCTCGAGCGCCGCTACGTGAGCGACGTTGACGGCGAGGTCACACTCCTCGGGGCCCGCCGTGTCGACTACGGCGGTGTCCTGGACCACGGTGTCCTGAACGACGGTGTCCTGGACTACGGTGTCCTGAACGGTCGTGTCTTGGACGGTCGTATCCTGAGCCACCGTGTCCTCGACGGTCGTGTCCTCGACGGTCGTGTCCTGACCGACCGTGTCGGCGACGCTCGTGTCCTCCCCGACGGTGTCTTCGGTGAGCGTGTCGACCGCCGTGTCATCGACGACCGTGTCCACCGGCTCACCGGTGTCCTCCTCAGTCGAGTCCGCCTCGGTGTCTTCGACGGTCGTGTCGGTGGGTGTGCCTTCCTCCTCCGAGCATGCGCCCCCGGCCCAACAGAGCAGGGCCGCCAGCGCGACGGAGCGCCACTGGAGACGTCTCCTCATCTCTCGTCCTCCTCAGCTGTCGGAGCTCTCTCGCGTGAAGGCGCACCCGGTCAGGCGCGGCCGACGCTCTGGCGTCCGACGCCGACCTGGCCGGGTGAGCCGGTTGGGAACGGCCCCGCCACGAGGACTCGCGGACGGGGCCGGCGCGTCACGTCACGGCGCGTTCAGGTTGGAGCCGGATCCGCCGTGGTAGGTCGGATCGAGCGAGTCGGCCGGGACGTCCTCGAACTGCGCCTCCACCGCGGCGTCGGAGCTCGGGATCTCCCACGGGAGCCGGGCCCGGCTGTAGGGGTAGCCCTCGATGAGGTTGCGCGTGAACAGGACGTCGAGCACCGCGCGGTCCACCGCGCCGAACTCGACGACGATGCCGTTGACGCCCGTCCTCCCCTCGCCTCCGACGTTCGCCGGGTCGCTGACGAGGTGGTAGCTCCCGGGCTCGCCGGGGAGCTCGTCGAGGTTGGTCCCCTCGACCCACGGCGCCAGGATCGCCGGGCGATCCATGTGCACGACGATGACGATCCGGAGCGTCGGGTTGGACGGCTCGACCAGCACGCCGTCGGCGTCGGTGTAGCCGTCACGCGCCCGCAGCGCGGCGATGACCCGGTTACGGTCCTGGATGCCGGCCGCGCGGGTGTTGTCGTTCGACTGCCCGGGGAAGATACCGTCCCAGGACAGCGGGACGCCCGCGTCGAGCCGCGCCGACGGCCGGGTCGTGATGCGCAGGACGGCGATGTCGGCGGTGTCGATGTCCTCGACGCCCTCGATGGCCAGCAGGCCCTCGGAGGCCGCCGTGTTGTAGTCGTACTCGCCGAGGAGGTCCTGCATGTAGTCGGTCCCGGCGAGGCCGTCGACGACGCCGTCGTAGTAGACCGTGACGAGGCCGTCGTCGTTGGTGTCGACGTTGGTCCCGCGCGCGCCGTGAATCGGCAGCGGGCTCCCGGAGTTGCGCAGCACGATGACGGCGCGCTTCTGGGCGTTGAAGCCGTCGACGCGGAAGGCCTCGGAGCGCACGCTCGGCGCCGCGGGGTCGACGTAGGGGTTCTCGAAGAGCCCGAGCTTGAAGGTCATCTCGAGGATCTTGGCGACCGCCTGGTCGATGTCCCAGTCGTCGAGGTAGCCCTCGTTGTAGGCGTTGAGGAAGTTGCTCTCGCTGTCGCTGCCGAACTGATGCGAGCCGGCGTGGATCCACATGGCGGCGCGCTGCGCGGCGGACATCGCCTCGGTGTTGAAGGCGTCCGCGAGGGTCCCCCAGTCGCCGCTGATCATCCCGGTGAAGCCCATCTCCTCCTTGAGGAGCTTGGTCATGAGGGTGTAGCTGAAGCCGGCGCCGACCTGCTCGGGGTCGTAGTCGAGGTCCGCGAAGATCGAGTAGCACGGCATGAGCGCCGCGACGCCCTCGTCGAAGGCGGCCTGGAACGGGATCAGGTGGTAGGTGAAGTGGTCGCCGGGGAAGACGTTGTAGCGGCCCTCGTAGCCGTGGCTGTCCATCCCGTCCTCGTCGGGGCCGGCCCCGGGGAAGTGCTTGATCGACGACGCGATGCCCTCGTGCAAGCCGCCCGGCAGGTCGTTGCCCTGCATCGTCCGGATCATGGTCCGGATGTGGTGGGCGACGTGGAAGGCGTTCTCACCGAAGAGCGCGCCGACCCGCCCCCAGCGCGGCTCGGTGGCGAGGTCCGCCATTGGCCCGAGCTGCCAGGTGATGCCCATCTCGCGGGACTCGATCCGCACGATGTCGGCGAAGCGGGCGGTCAGGGCGACGTCGTTGATGGCGCCGAGCCCGATCGGCCGCGGCCACGGGCTCACCAGGCTGGGGACGCGGAGGGACTGGATCCCGGTCGTGGAGTCGGTGGACTGGCTGATGGCGTGGATCGGGTCCGCGGTGATCGTCGCCGGGATCCCGAGCGGCTGCCGCTCGGCCAGGGCCTGCACCTGGTTGTGGTACTGCGCGACCTGCGAGGCGTCGATCGAGCCCGCGCGGATGAGCGAGTAGCGCCGGTGCTGGTTGACGACCGCGTTGATGGCGCTGTTGGACAGCGAGGAGTCGGCCGTCCCGTTCCCGAACCGCCCGCCCTCGCTCATGGTCCCGATCTTCTGGTCCATGGTCATCCGCGAGACGAGGTCCCAGGCGCGGCACGACGCGTTCAGCCGCCAGTCCTCGTAGGGGTCGAGGACGCCGTTGCCGTTGAGGTCCTTGAAGTCGATGCCGTCGGCGGCGCGGATGTTCGGCGGTCCCGCGAGCTCCGGGGCCTCCGGGTTGTCCACCCGCCAGGCGTCGTAGTTGGTCTGCAGGAGCTCCAGCTTGTCGCTGCTGAGCATCGCGGTGGACACGCCGAGGACCGGCTGCTCGGTGAAGACGTGGACGGTGCACGGATCGACGGTCGGCTCGCCGCAGATCCCCGCCAGACACTCGAGCCCGGACGGGCAGACGCCCTCGTGGTTGGTCTCGGAGCACAGGTCCGCGGTCCCGACGCAGACACCGTCGACGCAGCTCGACCCGAGCTCGCACGGGCCCGTCAGGTTCGTCGCGCTGCAGAGCCCCGAGGTCAGCACGCACCCGCCCGTGAAGCAGGTCATGCCCTCGGCGCAGAGCCCGATCAGGTTCGTCGGGCTGCACAGGGTGGCGGTCTCGACGCACTCGCCGCCGAAGCAGGTCTCCCCTGCGTCACAGGCCCCCTGAGGCTGGGTCGGTCCACACGGCGGGACGACCTCGACCTCGACGACGACCGTCTCGCCCGGCACCTCGACGACGTCGACCCGGTCGATGTAGACGGTCTCGCCCGGGACCTCGATGACGTCGTACTCGGTCACGACGACCGGCACCTCGATGACGTCGACCCGGTCGATGTAGACGGTCTCGCCCGGGACCTCGATGACGTCGTACTCGGTCACGACCTTGGTGGTCTCCGTCTCACACGCCGTGAGAGCTCCGAGGCTCGCCGCCACGGAGATGCTTATCGCAAAGAGGCGTTTCATCTCTCCCTCCCCTCCATTGGTGAGCTCGCGCACGGGTGCGCGCACCAGTCCCCGGGGGGGACAACCCCCTCCTGTCGGGCACGCACCCTGGTGGTCACGCGCGAGACTGCATCGGCCGTGCCGACGAGAGGGAACGCGCAATCCGATGAAACGAAACGACTATCCCGGGAGCCCAGGGGCGTCTCCAGGGCGAGTTCACGCGCCGGGTCGACCGCGCTGTGCCCTAGCGCTCAGCGTTGATCCGGGCCAACGAACACCGCCCGCGAGCCGCTGGCTTCGCTGACCTCTCGGTGGCGTCGCGCGCGCTCCGTCGGTCGCGTTCCGCGGTGACCGCGCTCTACTTCAGCGCGGCCAGCCGGGCGGCGAGGCGGCCGAGCACCGCGCGGTCCACCGTGTGCCCGCCCCGGAAGGGGTGGAAGTCGACGTCGAGGCCGGCCTCGGCCAGGGCGTCGCGGAGCAGCTCCGCGAGGGCGAAGGGCAGGAGCGGGTCCCCCTGGCCGTGGGCCTGGAACACCGGCAGGCCGCGGCGCCGGGGGGCGCGGGCGACCCACTCGGCGAGCGCGACCGGCGCGCCGCTCAGGATGACGAGCTGGGCCGGCGGCTCGTCGAGGCGGAGCGTCACGTCCACGGCCAGCATCGACCCCTGGGAGAACCCGCCCAGGACGATCCGCCCCATCGGCAGGCCCGTCTGCGCGGCGACCGCCTCGACGAGCGCCATGAGCTTGCGGCGGGCGGTGACGAGCTCGGGCGGTACCTCTTCGAGCATCGCGGCGAGCTCGCCCGTCCGCGCGGCGCGCTCGAAGCGCCCGACGTCGATGGGCCACCACGCACGCCCACCCCAGAGACCCAGCGAGTCGAGGGAGATCGGCGCCTCGGGGAAGACGAAGCGGACGCCCTCGGCCAGGATCGGGTCCATCGCCGCGAGCTCGTGGGCCAGCGGCACCAGATCGGTCCCGGGCGCGCCGTACCCGTGGCACAGCACGACGACGAGGGACGCAGGGGCGTCGCCGCCCTGGACGAGGCGGCAGCTCAGGCCGCCGAGCTGGGTCGTCACGGTCTTCATGGCCGTGACCGTCGCCCAACTCGGCCGATCTCCGCAAGCGTGTCCTGTCCGGACGATGGGAGAGCAGCTCCCGGGCGTGATCGGTGAAGGAACGGTGGGACGGCCGCGCACCGGCGGTGAGACCCGCGTGCACAGATCGCGCCTGAACGCTCTCTCCCGGCCCCATCATCGTATTTCGACGAAATACCCACATTGGCCGGCGTGCATTGGATGGAGCGCCACCTTCGCATTTCGACGAGATACCCGCGCAGTCGGCCAACGGAACTCATCGTATTTCGACGAAATACCCGCGCAGTCGGCCAACGGAACTCATCGTATTTCGACGAAATACACGCGTGCCGAGCCTGAGCCTGAGGAGGAGGACGCGAGGACGCGCCACTCACCGTACTTCGACGAAATACACGCGGGGTGAGAGCCAGGGAGGAGAGCCCTCCCAGGCTCATCAAATCCCGCCGCTCGTACGCGCGGTCAACGTGGCCGCTACGAGATGGCGGACCGCCTGGACCTCGCGCGACGCAGCAGGACCGCGAGCCCGAGAGCCAGCGCGAGCCAGGGCAGGCCGCCCGTCCCACCGCCGGCACAGCCGCCGCCGCCCGAGCTCCTCGCGACCGTGTCGCAGACGCCGTCGTCGTCCTCGTCGGCGTCGCCCTCGGGGTCGCAAGCGTCGCCGAGGCCGTCACCGTCACAGTCGGCCTGGAGCGGGTCGGCGACGGCGATACAGACGTCCACGAGGTCCGCGATCCCGTCACCGTCGCTGTCGACCGCGCAGACCGAGGCGCCGTCATCCGCCGCGCAGGTCCAGCCGTCCTCGACCTCGCAGGCGTCGTCGCAGCCGTCGCCGGTCGCGGTCCCGCCGTCGTCGCAGGCCTCGTCGTCGTTGACCTCGCCGTCGCCGCAGTAGCCGCCCGTCCGGGCGCAGCTCGAGCGCCCGTCGGCGTCCTCGCTGCAGGACCAGCCGCCCTCGAGCCCACAGGCCGCGTCACACCCGTCGCCGCTCTCGACGTCGCCGTCGTCGCACCCCTCGTCACCCGCGAGGACGCCGTCGCCGCACGCGATCGCGCCGCAGCTCCCGCCGGCGCAGGTCCAGCCGGGCTCGGGGCGGCACACCGGGCTGCAGCCGTCGGCGGCGCTGGTGTTGCCGTCGTCGCAGACCTCCCAGTCGTCGAGCTCGCCGTCGCCGCAGCTGTCGAAGCAGGCGCTCGGGCTCGCGTCGTCGCACACCCAGCCTGCCTCGAAGGCGCAGTCGAAGCAGCCGTCGCCGTCGTCGGCGTTGCCGTCGTCGCAGGCCTCGTCCCCCGCCGCCCAGCCGTCGCCGCACTCCGCCGCCGAGCAGGTCGACGGCGCCGCGTCCGTACACGTCCAGCCGTCCTCGACCGCGCAGCTGGCGTCGCAGCCGTCTCCGAGAGCGAGGCCGCCGTCGTCGCACGCCTCGAGGTCATCCAGGGTGCCGTCGCCGCAGGTGTCGAAGCAGGCGCTGGGCTCGCTCTCGAGGTCACAGACCCAGCCCGGGTCCAGCTGGCAGGCCGTGCAGCCGTCGTAGGCCACGGTGTTGCCGTCGTCGCAGACCTCGTCGCCGTCGAGCTCGCCGTCGCCACAGTCCGGCGCGCAGCCCGCCCCCGCCACGGTCCCGTCGCCATAGCTCCCGTCCGGGCAGGCGCAGGCGAAGCCGCCGTCGCTGTTCGTGCAGGTCGCGCCGGCCACGCAGACCGCCGGGGTCGCGGCGCACTCGTCGACGTCCTCGCCGCACGTGTCGCCGTCGTAGCCGGTGCCCGCGCAGTCGCAGACGAAGGCCCCGGGCGTGTTGATACAGACGCCGTGGTCGCACGGGGTCCCGCCAGCGCACTCGTCGACGTCGTCGGCGCAGGTCTCTCCGCCGTACCCGGTCCCGGAACAGTCGCAGACGAAGCCGCTCGCGGTCTCCGAGCAGGCGCCGCCGTTCGCGCATCGGCTCGCGCTGCAGGCGCAGTCCGCGCTGCCCCCCTCGCCCTCACCGCAGAGCCCGTCGCAGTCGACCGTGCCGTCCTCTCCGGCCGCGCACACGCCGTCGCAGTCCGCGCCGGTCGCGGTGTCCGCCGGCCCGCACGCGCCGTCGCAGTCCGGGCCGCCGCTCGCGTCCCCCGCCCCGCAGGCGCCGTCACAGTCCGAGCCGTCGCTGGCGTCACCGGCTCCGCAGCCTCCGTCGCAGTCCGCGCCCGCCGCGGCGTCATCCGAGGAGCAGGCGCCGTCGCAGTCGGCGCCGACCGCGGCGTCCCCGGCCCCGCAGATCCCGTCGCAGTCCTGCCCGTCGCCCGAGTCGCCGGCGCCGCACGCGCCGTCGCAGTCGGCGCCGTCACCGGCGTCGCTCGACCCGCAGAGGCCGTCGCAGTCCGGGCCGCCAGCGAGGTCGTCGCTCTCACACACGCCGTCACAGTCCGCGCCCGCCGCCGTGTCGCCCGACCCGCAGACGCCGTCGCAGTCCTGTCCGTCGACCGCGTCACCGGCCGCGCATGCGCCGTCGCAGTCGGCCCCATCGCCGGCGTCGCTCGACCCGCAGAGCCCGTCGCAGTCCGCGCCGCCGGCGAGGTCGTCATTCTCACACACGCCGTCACAGTCCGCGCCCGCCGCCGTGTCGCCCGACCCGCAGACGCCGTCGCAGTCCTGCCCGTCGACCGCGTCACCGGCCGCACATGCGCCGTCGCAGTCGGCCCCATCGCCGGCGTCGCTCGACCCGCACACGCCGTCGCAGTCCGCGCCGGCGGCGAGGTCGTCGCTCTCGCAGACGCCGTCGCAGTCCGCGCCCGTCGCAGTATCGCCGGTCCCGCACACGCCGTCGCAGTCGCCACCCAGCGGCGCGTCGCCCGCGCCACACGCGCCGTCACAGTCCGGGCCGTCGTCCGCGTCCCAGGCGCCGCAGGTCCCGTCGCAGTCGGCGCTCGAGGCCGCCTCGCCGGCCCCGCACGCGCCGTCGCAGTCGGGGCTCGTGGCGCCGTCGCTGGCGCCGCAGCTGCCGTCACAGTCCGGGCCGCCCGCGGCGTCCCCGACCGCGCACGCCGCGTCACAGTCCGGGCCGTCGCCGGCGTCCATCAGGCCGCAGACCCCGTCGCAGTCCCCGCTGTCGCTGGCGTCCTGCGTCCCGCATGCCCCGTCGCAGTCGGGCCCGCCGGGCGCGTCGTTCGCAGCGCAGGCCCCGTCGCAGTCGGCTCCGTCGGTCGCGTCCGCCGCGCCGCACGCCCCGTCACAGTCCGCGCCGTCGCTGGCGTCGACCGCGCCGCAGGCCGCGTCGCAGTCCGCGGAGCCCGGCTCGTCGGCCGCGTCACAGGCCCCGTCGCAGTCGGCTCCCGACGGCGCGTCACCGCCTCCGCACACGCCGTCGCAGTCGACGCTGTCCACGGTGTCGGTGGGCTCGCAGACGCCATCACAGTCGCCGGAGCCCGCGGCGTCCCCGCCGCTGCACATCCCGTCACAATCGGGCCCGCCGTCCACGTCGTCGGCGCCGCAGGCCCCGTCGCAGTCGGGGCTCCCGAGCTGGTCCTCGATCCCGCAGCTCGCGTCGCAGTCCGAGGAGCCGACGCCGTCGGCCGGGGCGCACACCCCGTCGCAGTCCGAGGACCCGCTGGCGTCGACGCCGTCGCAGCCCCCGTCGCAGTCGACCGAGCCGGGGGTGTCGGCGGCGTCGCAGGCCGCGTCGCAGTCGGCCGAGCCGGCCTCGTCCAGGATCCCGCAGCTCCCGTCGCAGTCCCCGCCCTCCGCGGCGTCCCCGGCGTCGCAGCGACCGTCGCAGTCGGGGCTGCCGTCTTCGTCCGTCGCGTCGCAGGCGCCGTCGCAGTCGGCCGCGCCGGCGGCGTCCCCGGCGTCGCAGATCCCGTTGCTCCCCGGCCGCCAGACGATGTTGTCGGCGGCGACCGTGTGGCGGTTCCAGCGGAGCTTCACGAGCCCCTCGAAGCCGCTCAGGGCGTAGGTCGTCATCACATAGTCGTTGTCGGGGTTCTTGCCGACCGTCGAGATCGACTGCGACACGGTCGAGCCGTCCTCGCGATAGCCGGTCAGCGTGACGGACTTGGCCGTGCTCGCGCCCATATCGATGCTCAGGACGTCGAAGACGCCGTCGTCGACCCTGGTCATGTACGTCAGACCGTTTCCGGACGAGTTGACGTGGCAGTAGCCGTCCGAGGCGATGAACCCGCCGTTGACGATGCGGGTGCTGTAGGGATCGCCGCTGCTGTTGGTGTTCTCGAAGTGGAAACCGCCGCTGACGTAGTCGTAGCCCTCGCAGAAGATCATGTCGCTCGACGAGCCCCCGCAGGCGTCGCCGTTCTGGTAGAGCGCGAGGCTGTCCTCGAAGTCGACGACCTGGTTCTCCGGCGGCGGCGGCTCGACCTCCTCGAGGAGCCCCCAGGTGCCGGAGACGTCGGCGACCGACGCCGTGACGCAGACCTGCGAGCCCGCGTCGACGCCGCCCTGCCCCTGGACGCTCCAGCCCGACGTCCCCATCCCGTCGTCGACCCAGCGCGCCAACGACAGCGCGTCCAGATCGCCGACCGCGGCGGCCGACCAGCACATCGTGACGTCGCCGGGCGCCGCCGGGGCGTGGACCGCGTAGACCGAGCGCAGGGCCTCGTCGGCGGCGAGCCCGAGCCCGGAGGAGAGCTCGGACTCCCAATAGAACTCCGGGAGCAGGGCGACGGTGACCGTCCGGTCGTGGAAGCTCACCCCGGTGACGTCCACCCCGTGGGCGTCGAAGGCCCCGACGGCGAGGCCCACCGCCGCGAGCCCGCTGGCCGGCGCGACCACGCCGCCCATGTCGTTCAGCACCACCGCGCTCGCGTCGGTCGACAGCGCGTTCGGGTTCTCGATGGGCGGATCGGTCGGGGTCGAGTCACAGACGTCGCCGTCGCCGTCGGCGTCGGTGTCCCGCTGGTCGGGCGCGTAGTCGTTCGGGCAGGTGTCGTCACCGTTGAGCGTGCCGTCGCCGTCGCGGTCGGGGTCGCCCGGGGCCGGGCTCCACACGATGTTGTCGACGGCGATGGTGTGCTTGTTCCAGCGCAGCGCGACGAGCCCCTCGAACCCGGTCAGCGGGAACGTCGTCATGACGTACTCGCCGTCGCCGTTCTCACCGGTCGTCGTGATGGACTGCTGCACGACCGAGCCGTCTTCCTTGGTGCCGGTCAGCGTCACCGACTTCACCGAGCTCGCGCCGATGTCGACGCTCGTGACGGTGAAGGCCTCGGCGTCGGCCTTGACCATCTCGGTGACGCCGTTTCCGGCCGAGTTGAGGTGGGTGAAGCTCCCCGTGTCCATGAAGTTGCCGGTGATCCGGGTGTTCTCACGGGTGAACGCGTCGCTCTTGAAGTTGCGGAAGCGGAATCCGCCGCTGACGAAGTCGTATTCGGCGCAGAAGACCATGTCGGACGGGCTACCGGCGGAGCAGCCATCGCCGGGCACGTAGACCGAGGGCGCGTCCTCGAAGTCGACGACCTCGGCCGATACCGGCGCGGCCGCGAGGACGAGCCCCGCGCCGAAAAAGAAACCCACAACGGCTCTCAGCATCCCGTCCTCCGTCGACCTCTGGCTGGCAGTACCGCGCAGGATAGTCGCAGCGCGCGCCGCGTGTCATGCAGCCCTCGGGCCGCGAGAGGCGCACTCGCAGCGCCGCCCGGGCAGACACCGATCCTCACGCGGTCGTCGGTCGAGGACGCGGACCCGCGCCCGAAAGATCAGCCCCCACGCCGTCAGCGGGGCGGCCGGCGCTCCCGCGGCTCAGCGCGGGTCGTCGAGCACCGGCGGCGCGCCGAAGCGCTCGACGAAGCGAGCGCGGAGCTGCGCGAGGGCGGCGTCGACCTGCCCCTCCGGGAGCGCCTGACAGCGCCAGCGGACGCGGTCGGCCGGGAAGCGCTCGCCGAGGCTCCCCACCGCGCGGCTCATCGCCTCGGCGACGCTGGGACCGCCGTCGTAGCGCAGCATCGCGCTCGCCCCGGTCGGGTAGCGGACGAGCTCGCCGTCGATCTTGAGCTGCACGAGCCCAGGCACCGCGGGCGCCGGGGCGTCGAGCGGGAACCACCGCGAGAAACGATCGGTCGTGTCCATCGGGGCGAGCCTACCCGCCCCCTCCCGGCGCGAGCAACGGCCGCGCGCCCCGACCAGCGCTGGCGAGGGATGATCTCGACCGTGGCCGCCCCCTACGGACCGGGAGTCAGTAGTCTCGTCGGCCCGAGCTCGCCGCGATCAGAACGGCGCGCGGAACAGCAGCAGATCCTCGTCGCCGTCGCGGGCCGCGCCCGTCTCGCCGGCGCTGTCCTCGGCGACGGTGACCTCGATGGTCACCGCGTCGGCGGTCAGCGTGTCCTCGAAGATCTCGTCGCCGAGGTCCTCGAGCGCGAGCGGCAGGCCGACGGCGACCGAGGCGCGCGGGGTGATGGCGAGGGTCCCGGTCGACGTCGCCGTGGCGCCGAAGTAGGTGGCGCCGTTCGCCCCCGCGGTCACCCACAGCGGCAGGTCTTCGTCGACGACCACCGGGGCGCCGCCGTCGTCTCGGACGAGGTCGTAGGCCTCGGCCGCCAGCGCTCCGTCCGGGTAGCGGAGCAGCAGGTAGCCGGCCTCCAGCCGGAGCGCCGCGCGCACGGCCCCGTCGGCGCCCCGCGTGGCGACCACCGTGCGCGCGAAGAGGTTGATGTCCGCCGGCACCCGCGTGCCCCCCTGCGCCGTCGGCGTCAGCGTGGCGTCGAGGGCGAGCCGGTAGACGAGCACCGCGAAGTCCTCGTCGACGGCGGTGCTGCGGGCGCCGATGACGGTGACGCCCGCGGCGTCCGCGATCACGGTCCCGCGGCTGATGGCCGGGAACGCGGGCTCGCTGCTGCCGGGCAGCGCGAAGTCCTTGGCCGCGAGGCGCTGGCCGTCGTGGTCGAACGCGAAGACGGCGAAGCGCCGGTTGACCTCCTGCGACCCGGCCAGCTGGTCGCTCACGAACACACCGGCCGGTCCGACGGTCACCTGCTGGTCCTCGACGAACGCCGCGTGCCGCCAGGAGCGCATCCACGCGACCTCTCCGGTGGTCGTCAGCGCGATGAGGAAGCCGCGCTCGCCGCTGTCCTCGGACGGGTTGAACCGACCGGCGAGGTAGACGCGACCCGCGTCGTCGAGCGCCATCGACGCCACGTCGAGCCCGCCGAACGCGTACGGGTCCCGGTTCAGCTCGACGGACCAGGCGACCTGGCCGTCGGTGTCGAGCTCGACGACGGTCCCGTCCTCGATCGCCAGCACCATGTCACCGCTCGGCCGCACGCCGAAGGCCTGGACCTCGGTGTTGCGCCCGAAGCCCAGGGTCCGGACGCCGAGCGCCGTGCCGTCGGGATCGATCCGCGTGAGCAGGAGCCGCGGCCCGTAGGGATCGTCGTCGTAGCGGCGGTCGGCCAGCGCGAGGATCGTCCCGTCGCCGGCCACGCCGATCCCCTTGAGCCCCTCTTGATCGTAGGTGGCGCCGTTTTCGTCGGCGCCATAGAGGACCTGCCAGGCGGGCTCGACGCGCGGACCGGGCGTCACGGTCACCCCGTCGCCTCCGGTCGAGGTGTCCTGGACGTCGGTCGGCACCGTGCCGTCGGTTCCGCCGCCCGTGCCGCCGCCGCACGCGGCCAGCGAGATCGAGACGGCCAGGGAGAGGGTGAGAGCGCGCGTCATCATTCGAGGCTCCGCGGGTGACTCGGATCGGGGCAGGCTGGTGCTCGCGCGAGCGGCCGACCGGAGAGCCGCCCGCGCTCGATGGGTTCACTCCCCTTCATGATGCGCCACGCCGCGTCCTGGTCAACTCGGCGCCCTCGGCCACGATGACGGCGACGGTCCCCGCCGCGCGCCGCCGGCGCCAAAAAGCGGGTGCAACTCGCGCCGGGGTCCCCTAGCCTCCGCGACGTGAAGCGCCCCCTCGATCACCAGCCCGAGTCCGGCACGACACCCGCGGAGGCCTCACCGACCTGGTCGAACGTCTACCGCCGGCTGTTCTCGCTCGCCTGGCCGATCGTCGGCGTCAACGTGCTCCAGGTCCTGGCCCTCGCGGTCGACACCGCGATGGTCGGCCGCGTGCCCGACTTCGAGAGCGCCCTCACCGGCCTGGGTTACGCGACCCAGCTCGTGTTCCTGCTGATGGTCGCGATGATCGGCCTCACCGTCGGCACCGTGGCGTTCGTCGCCCGGGCCCACGGCGCGGGGCTCCACGAGCGCGTCGACCACCTGCTCCACCAGGCCACCCAGCTGACCGTGCTGCTCGGCGTCGGGGTCGCGGTGGCCGGCAACGTCGTGGCCGAGCCGCTCCTGCTGGCGCTGGGCGCCGACGACGCCTCCCTCGGGCCGAGCCTGGACTACCTGCGACCGCTGCTGCTCGGGACGGCGTTCAACTACCTGAATCTCCTGTACGCGGCGATGCTGCGCGGGGTGGGCGACACCCGGCTGGCGTTCTTCGTCGCGCTGCTCATGAACCTCCTGAACGCCTTCTTCAACTACGGGCTGATCCTGGGGAACTACGGGCTGCCGGCGCTCGGGGTGGAGGGCGCGGCGCTCGGCACGGTCGCAGCCCAGGCATGCGCGAGCCTGGCGATGTTCGCGCTCCTGAACCGAGGCGCCGTCGCCGGCCTGCGCGCTCGCCTGCGCCTCGAGCGCGTCGACTGGGGGCTCGCGCGCGAGCTGCTCCGGGTCGGCTGGCCCGCCGCCCTCGACATGGTGATCCTGAACGCCGCCTTCCTCTCGATCATCACGATGCTCGGGCACATCGACCAGCTCGCGGTCGGCGCCCACGCGGTCGGCCTCCGGGTCCAGGCGCTGGCCTTCGTCCCCGGCATGAGCATCTCCCAGGCGACCGGCGCGATGGTGGGCAACGCCCTTGGCGCGGGCCGCGTCGAGGAGGCGCGGCGGGTCATCCGGGCCAGCGTCGTGCTGTGCTTCACGGTCATGACCGCGCTGGCGCTGACGATCCTGCTGCTCGCCAGCCCCCTCGTCGAGCTGTTCGACGTGGCCGCCGGCACGCCCATGCACGGCTACGCGGTCACCTGGATGGAGCTCCTCGGCTACGGCATGCCGCTCGTCGGGATCTACATCAGCTACGCCGGGATGCTGCAGGGCGCCGGCGAGACCATGACCAGCCTGAAGATCAACGCGGTCACGACCTGCGCGGTCCAGATCCCGCTCAGCTGGTTGCTGGGCTTCCCGCTCGGCCTCGGGGTCTGGGGCGTGTGGGCTGCCTTCCCTCTGTCCTTCGTGTTCAAGGCCGCGTGGGGCGTGGTGGAATACAGGCGCGAACGCTGGGCGCGGACCGGCGTGGAGGCCTGACGCCGCCAGCCTCCCGCCGGAACGACGGCCGAGCTGCGAGCGGCGCCGACGGGCGGCAGGCCTGTCCCCGGCGGGCCGCAACTACTCGCCCCGGCGCCCGAGCTCGTCGCGGATGGCCTCGAGGTTCAGCTCGATCGAGGCCATCGACTCCATGAGCCGGGTGGCGGCGGCCGCCTCGCCGGGGGTGTCACTCGGCGGGCGCGGCGGAGCGCCCTGGGCGACCACCCGCCGGACGGCGTCGCGCAGGAGCTCCGGCAGGGCGCTGTCGAGGTACTCCAGGGCGGTCCCACGGAGCCCCGGGTCGTCGGTGTGGAGCCCCCGGAAGGCGAGCCTCAGGGTCCGCGCCGGGAGCGCCAGGCCCAGCAGGGTGAAGACGTGCTCGAGGCCCCGGTCCACGCGGTCGCCGATGAGCTCGTCGACCAGCTCGCCGTCGACGTCTCCGCGGTCGAGGAGGCGGTGCCCGGCCCAGAGCCGCGGCGGGACCTCCAGCTCTCGCTGGACCGCGGCGTAGACGTCGCGCCTGGCGGGCGCGAGCGTCGGCTCGCGGCGGACCAGCGTCGACAGCGCGCGGGCGCACCGATATCGCACCTCGAAGCGCCGGTCCTCGAGGCCCGCCCAGAGGCCCGCGGCGGCGCGACGCGGCTCGCCGTCGCGCAGGGCCCGCGGGACGCGCCGGCGGATGACGAACTCCTCGTCGGGGTCGAGCAGCGCGTCCAGGAGCCCACCCGTCACCCGCGGCGCCATACCGCGCAGGGCCTGGACGGCGAGGTCCGCCAGGTCGTCCCGCGCGAGGAGCGCGACGATCTGCGGCGAGAGCAGCGGGCTCAAGCCGGGGCTCATGAGCGCCAGCGCGACGCGGTCACGGTCCCCCGAGCGCAGCTCCGCCAGGGTCGCGAGGACCGGGTCGGCGGGCGGCGCCGGTGGGCGGACGCCGGGCGAGTCGGTCACGACCGCCGGAGCGACCTCTGTTGACGCCCCCCGACCGCGGCGCAGCGCGCCGACGCCCGTCACCTCGAGGAGCGTCAGCCGGGTGGTGCTGTCGCGGACGTCGTCGAGGTCGAGGGCCTCGGCCTGGTCGACCAGGCTCGACTCGAGGGTGCCGACGTAGCCCCGGTGGATGCTGCGCAGGAGCAGCAGCGCCAAGACCGACAGCCCCATCGCGACGGCGACCAGGAGCGGGTGGGCGACGCTGGGCCCGACGACGAGGAGCGCCGCGACGACCGCCGCGCCGATGGCGTCGCCGAGGCGGTCGAAGCCCACGTCGATGACGAGCTTGGTGGCCCGCTTGTGCGGGCGCGGGACCGGCGTGTAGAGGAGCTCGTAGGCCGAGCGGAAGAACGAGTTCCGCGACACCTCCTCGGTGCCCCGCAGGACCGTCGCCGTCACGAGCCCCGGGAGCCCGATGACGAAGCCGCCCACGGCCAGGATCAGCGCGGGCAGGACGCCGACGGTCCGCGCCAGGCCGAGGCGCTCGAGGGACACCCGGGTCAGGACCGTCTGCCCGAGGAACGCCAGCAGCGCGGCGCCGGTGTAGAAAGCGGCGAAGAAGCGGAGCATCGCGTCGTCGTCGGCCGCGAAGGCGGCGTCGGCCCGGGCCTTGAAGACGAAGTCCACCAACCCCGCGGCGATGGTCGTCAGGGTCAAGAGCAGCGCCAGGTTCCGGAGGTACGGCAGCTTGGCGAGCACCTCGAAGGCGCCGCGCTCGAGGTCGCCCGAGGGCGGGCGCTCGCCGGGCTGCGGATCCTCGGTGCGGAGCGTGAGGACGCGCCACGCGCAGAAGAGGTGCAAGCCCGCGAGCACCGGGAACACGACGTGAGCGCCGGCGAGGGCGGCCACGCGCTCGGCCAGGAGGCCCCCGAGGAGGCCTCCGGCGGTGGCGCCGCCCGCGATGCGGTTCACCTTCTGCTTGGCCGTGTGCGGGTCGAAGCGCTCGTTCACCAGGGACCAGAAGCCGCTGATGAGGACGCCCGCGCCGGTGGCCATGTGGAGATAGAGCGCGATGGCGACCCCGCCCGGGGCGATGTCCACGAGCGCCCACTCGACGAGGAACGCCGCGGCGCTGGCCGCGAAGCCGATGGGGACCAGGCGCCCGGGCCCGCTCCGGGCCATGTGGCGCGCGGTCACGACGGCCACCACGATGGACACGACCGCGGCGGCCAGCACCATCGGCGGCAGGAGCGCCACGTCGAAGACGCTCAGGAAGACCGCGTCGCGGGTCGCCTTGCCGGCCACCTGCTGGGCGATCATCGCGGCGGCCGCGACCGCGGCGGCCGTGGCGACGCGATCGACCTCGCTGCGCGCGGCGCTCAACGGGTGGTCCGCTTGGCGGTCGGCGTCCGCCGGGCCTCCGAGGGCATCGGCGAGTCCCCGGGGAGCCGGGCGTCCCACCACGCGTGCGCGCGCTCGGACGTCCACGGGCGCGGCAGCGGGACGGCGGCCAGGGCGACGCCCACCTCGGAGGCCGTAGCCGGGCGATCCGCTGGGGCCTTGGCCATGAGCGCGAGCACGAGGGCGTCGAGCTCCGGCGGGATGGGCATCTCGCTGGCGCTCGAGGGCGGCTCGGGCGCGGAGTTCAGGTGGGCGAACATCACCTGGGTGGCGACGCGGCCCTCGAAGGGGTCACGCCCGGTCAGGAGAAACCAGGCGACGCAGCCGAGGGCGTAGAGATCGGCGCGACCGTCGAGGTCCTCGCCCAGCACCTGCTCGGGCGCCATGTAGGCGGGGGTCCCGCTGATGACGCCCTCGATGGTGAGCTGCGAGGTCTCGCCGCTGGCCTCCTGCTGCTTCACGAGCCCGAAGTCGAGGACCTTGAGGAAGTCGACGTCGGTGCCGTAGCGGCAGGCGAAGAGGTTGGCCGGCTTGATGTCCCGGTGGACGAGCCCGCGGACGTGGGCCTCGGACAGGGAGTGACACGCCTGACCGAGCAGGTGGACGACGCGCTCGGCGGGCAGCGGGCCGTGGCGCTCGACGAGGGTGCCGAGGTCGACGCCGTCGAGGAGCTCCATGACGTAGAAGAAGGCGCCCTCGTCGGTCACGCCGAAGTCGTAGATCTCGATGGTGTGGGGCGAGCACAGGGCAGCGGTGGCCTGGGCCTCGCGCTGGAAGCGCTTGACCACGCGATCGGCGCGGCTGGCCTCGCCGAGGCCGTCCCGCTGGATGAGCTTCACCGCGGCGGGGCGTTTGAGCATCTGGTGGGTCGCGCGCCAGACCTCGCCCATCCCGCCCTGGCCGAGGCGCTCGGACAAGCGGTAGGCCCCGAGGGCCTCGGCCTCGCCGAGGTGCGCGCTCATCCGCCAGACCAACAGATTCGCGAGCGCGGCGATGACCGGGCCGGTGAAGTTGGGCCCGAGGCGCATCGCGAGCTCCTCCGGCGGCGGCAGCGTGATGACGCCCTCGGCCTCGAGGAGGTGGATGATGAGGACCTCGCCCAGGGTCGCGACGAGCCCGGCCACGAGGGTGACCTTCGGGCGGAACACCATGACGATGCTCGTGACGACCACGATGACGGTGACCGGCGTCCAGCCCGGGAGCCCGATCTCCCGCGGCCACGGGAGCTGGTTGAGGACGACCGCCAGCCCGAGCCCACTGAGCACCATCAGGGTCACCGCGATCCGCGGCACCTTGTGGTCGGGCACCCGGTCGCTGCGCGACGCGAAGAGCGCCGCCGCGGACAGCAGCACCAGGAAACCGGTGATACCAATGTCGAGCCCGAGCATCGGCTTGTAGATCGGCCGCGGCGCGACGAGGAGGTGGACGAGGAAGGCCAGCTCGCCGATGAAGCTCAACCCCGCGACGAACCGCAGGCGCATCTTGAAGCGCAGCAGGGTCTCGCCGCGGGGGAGCTGCCGACCCCGCGCGACGAGCCGCGGGGCGGTGCTCGGTGAGCGTCGGGCCGGTGAAGCGTTCTCCATCAACCCGTCTGATTAGCGCCCGCCGCCGTCCTTGGCAATCGAGACCCCGCCGCGACGCAGCGCTGGTCGCCCCCCTCGGGAGCTGCCGAGGCGACTCGAGCAGCGAGGGAAAAAGCGCGCACGCGCGCTTTTTCCCTCGCTGCCAGAGTAACTGATCCGGCGGCTTCGCCGCCTCCACCGGCCGCTGCGCGGCCAAGTCGAGCTCAGGGAAATGGCGCTTCGCTGCCATCTCCCCGAGCTCTCCTAGCCCGTCCGCGATGGGCCTCGCTCAGGCCTCGCGACGGTTGAGCGGAGACAGGGTGACCGCCTCGGCGGGCGTCGGCTCGAGGGCCTCGGACAGGCGGGCCCGCGCGACCTCGACAAGGGCGTCGCTGACCCGTCGGCGGAGATCGGCGCGCGCGGTGACGAGCCCGATCTCGCGGACCGGGGTCGGCGCGACCAGCGGACGGACCTGCGCCCGCCGCTTCGCCTCGTCGAGGGAGGCGGCGACGAGGGCCGGCAACACCGTGGCGCCGAGGCCGGCGTCGACGAGCCGGATCAGGGTCTGGAAGCTCCCGCTCTCGAAGTGGATTCGGCGGGGCTCGCGGGGGCGCTCGGCGCTGCAATAGGACAGCACCTGGCTCCGGAAGCAGTGGCCCTCGGGCATCACCCACAGCTCGCGGTCGCGGAGCTCCTCCTGGGTGACGGCCTCGGCGCGCAGGAGCGGGTCGCCGACCGGCAGATAGGCGTACATGACCTCGTCGCCGAGCCGCTCCTCGGCGAGGCCGGGGACCTCGAGCGGCGTCGCCGCGAGCCCGGCGTCGAGGGTGTCGGCCTGGAGCCGGGCGATGATGTCCTCGGTCTTCAGCTCCTCGACCACGAGCTCGACCCGCGGGTAGCCGTCGACGAAGTCCGCCAGGAACAGCGGCAGCACCGTGGGCGACAGGGTCGGGATGACCCCGAGCCGGTAGCGCCCCGAGGGCTCGTCCTCCTCGGCGATGATCTGGCCGAGGCGCTCGGTCTCGCGCAGGATCGAGCGCATCTGGACGAGGGCCAGCGCGCCCTCCGGCGTCTCGAGCACCGGCTTCTTCGAGCGGTCGAAGAGCACGATCCCGAGCAGCTCCTCGAGCTTTCGGACCTGCATCGAGAGCCCCGACTGCGACACGTGGCACTGGCTCGCCGCCTGCCGGAAGCTCTGCGCCCCGGCCACGGCCACCGCGTAGCGCATCTGGGTCAGCGTCACCTGGTCCAAGTCCATGCCGGCCAGGATAGATTCACGTTGGGTGAACGCAACCCCAGAACGTTCGCTCGTTCCGAACCACTGCCGGAACAGGCTGTCGCAATGGGCACAGCGCCTCACTGGAGGCATCCTGAACCACGGAGATGCTCTGTTGGGTGTCAAGCAGCCTTCTGATTTTGTTGGGTTCGCGGAGCGGCCTTCTCGGCGTCCCAGTCGGTGGCGCTGCGGTGCATCGCCCAGCTGTTGATGAGTAGCTTCCTCATGAGTGCGGTGATGCCGACCATCTTCTGGCCGGTGCGCTCAGTGATGCGGAGATAGAAGTCCTGGAGCGGGCCTTGGAGCCTCGCTGCGGTCACCGCGGGGAAGTAGAGAGCAGCTCTTGTACGGGCGCTTCCGCGCTTGCTGATGGAGCGGCGCCGTGTGGACGTCCCGGATTCGTGTGGACGGGGGTCAAGACCGGCCCACGCCGTGATTTCCTTGGAGGTCATCGCTGAATCGAGCACGAGGTACTCGGATAGGAGACTGAGGGCGGTCGTCCGGCCGAAGCCAGGGATCGTCATGAAACGACGAACGTAGGGGGCGACGGATGGGTGCTCGCGCTCGAACTGTTCGAGCGCGAGCTCGATGGCCTTGCGCTGCTGGTCGATGAACTCGCGCTGCTGCGAGAGCATCTCGAGGAGCATTGCGGGTGTTGAGGCCGAGACCTCGAGCGCGTGGGCTCTGTTCTTGATGCGGGTTTGTTCCTTCGTGAGCTGCGCATGGTGGCGAACGAGCGCGCGGAGGGCGAGCGCCGTGGCGGTGGGACGAGTCCACTCCACGAAGTCCATGCGAAGCGCATAGGCGCACAGAGACTTGGCATCAACGGTATCGGTCTTGGCGCGGATGTTCTGCGCCTCGTGAAAGTGTTTGGTTTGGCGAGGGTTGACGACGCTGACCCGGCATCGGTCGTGAGCCGAGAGCGCCAGGGCGGCGTCGACGTGATACGTCCCTGTCGCCTCCATGACGACGCGCACATGACGCCCGCGCCTGGTGAGCTCGGCGACCAACGCGCGACGGCCGGAGTCGTCGTTGTCGAACTCACGGACCGTGCTCTCGCCGTCGATGTGGACGCACAGTGTGCGGTAGGCCACGTCGATGCCGACGGGTGTCTCTTGCCTCTTCACGCTATCCTCCGTGCCGTGGTAGTTGAGTTCCCGGGGTTCCCGACCCTGCAACTTCCGCGATGCCGTGCTTGTAAACGCGGGCTCATGGCCCAAGATGCTCTTCGGCGTCACAGGCGGACGAGGGCGGGAGCCCCCTCACCGTGTCAGGCTCGAGGCCTCGGCCAGATGGGGGCTCGGACCCAGGGAGGTCTGGGCCAGGGTACACGACGCTGACGTGACCGCCCCGGAGGGCCCCATCTCCGTGACAGGCTCAAGGCCTCCGGCACGTGATCGGGCTCCCCCGGGTTGGTGCTTCTCAACGTACAAGACACGGAGAGCACGGAGGAGGGCTCTCACGCTCTCCGTGTCCTCCGTGTCTCCGTGGTTCTTCCTTCGAACACGCGGGCAGATGCTTCGCTCAGAAGACCGCGCGCCCTCGACCCCACGAGCTCGAGACGACCGCTTCAGGCGGCGTGCTGCCCGGGCGCGGTCGCGCGGATGAGGTACTCGAAGGCGCCCAGGGCCGCCTTCGCGCCGTCGCCGGTCGCGATGACGATCTGCTTGAAGGGCACGGTCGTCGCGTCGCCGGCCGCGTAGACCCCGGGGACCGAGGTCGCGCCGCAGGGATCGACGACGATCTCGCCGAAGCGGTTGAGCTCGACGCCGCTCCCCTCGAGCCAGCGCGTGTTCGGCAGGAGCCCGATCTGGACGAAGATCCCGGCGACCGCCAGCTCGCGGGAGGCGCCGGTCACGACGTCCTGGTAGGCGAGGCCCACGACCTTGTCCCCGTCGCCGCGGACCTCGGTGGTGCGGGCGTTCACGACGACGTCCACGTTCGGCATGCTGCGGAGCTTCCTGAGCAGCACCTCGTCGGCCTTCAGCTCGGGGGCGAGCTCGAGCACCGTCACGTGGGCGACGACGCCGGCTAGGTCGATGGCCGCCTCGACGCCGGAGTTGCCCCCGCCGACCACCGCGACGCGCTTGCCCGCGAACAGCGGCCCGTCACAGTGCGGGCAGTAGGTCACCCCGCGCGCCCGGTACGCGTCCTCACCGGGGACGTTCATGCTCCGCCACCGGGCCCCGGGCGCGAGGATGACGCTCCGCGAACGCAGGGTCGCCCCGCTCTCCAGCGCCAGCTCCACCACGCCGTCGTCGCGCCGCTGGAGCCGGGTCGCCCGCTGGTGCTTCATCACGTCGACCGGGTAGGCCAGGACGTGGGCCTCGAGCGCCGCCGCGAAGCGCGGGCCCTCGGTCTCGGGGACCGACGGGAAGTTCTCGATGGCCAGGGTGTCGAGCACCTGCCCGCCGAAGCGCTCGGCGAGGAGCCCCGTGGCGATGCCCTTGCGCGCGGCGTAGATGGCCGCCGAGGCGCCGGCCGGCCCGCCGCCGAGGATCAGCACGTCGAAGAGCCCCTTGTCGTCGAGCTTCGCGGCCGCCCGAGCCGCCGCCCCCGAGTCCACCCGGGCGATGAGCTGCTCGAGCTCCACCCGCCCCTGCCCGAAGTGCTCGCCGTTCAAATAGAAGGTCGGGACGGCCATGACCTGCCGCGCCTCGACCTCGTCGCGGAACAGGGAGCCGTCGATGGCGACGTGGGTGACGTTGGGGTTTCTCGCCGCCATCAGGTTCAGCGCCTGCACCACGTCCGGGCAGATCTGGCAGCTCTGCGAGAAGTACGTCTCGAAGTGGAGCGGACCGTCTAGCGCCGCGATCTGCTCGAGCGCCTCGTCCGAGACGCGCGGCGGGTGGCCGCCGACGTGCAGCAGCGCCAGGACCAGAGACGTCAGCTCGTGCCCGAGGGGCAAGCCCGCGAAGCGCACCCGTGGCGCCTCGCCGGCGACGGCGATCCCGAAGGACGGGCGGCGCTCGTCGGCCTCGGCGTCCCCGCGGCGCACGACGACCTTCGACGAGGCCCCGGCGATGTCCGCGAGCAGCGCCTCGGTGTCCCGTGAGCCCGGCGAGTCGTCGAGCCAGGTGGTGATCTCGACGGTCTGCTTCAGGTTGGCGAGGTAGGTGGTGAGCTGGGACTTGAGGGTGTCATCGAGCACGAGCGGCACTCCTGCGGTTGTTCTGGGGATGATGCTGAGATGAGAGCTCCTGGCCGCTCGGTGCGGGCGGGACGCCCACACTCCGAAAGGCCTCGCTGAACGGAGTGTGGGCGTCCCGCCCGCACCGAGACCCGAGCGCGCCAAGGACCTCAGCGCAGCGGCCCGGGGGGGCTGGCCCCCGGGCTGCGCGCGCGGTCGACGGCTCAGATGCGGCCGACGAGGTCGAGCGAGGGCTTCAGGGTGCGCTCGCCCTCCTTCCACTTGGCGGGGCAGACCTCGCCGGGGTGGCTCGCGACGTACTGCGCCGCCTTGACCTTGCGGAGGAGCTCGCCGGCGTCGCGCCCGATGCCGTTGTCGTGAATCTCGCAGAGCTTGATCTGCCCCTCGGGGTTGATGACGAAGGTGCCGCGGAGCGCGAGCCCCTCCTCCTCGATGAGGACCCCGAAGTTCCGGGCGAGGGTCGCGGTGGGGTCGCCGACGAGGGGGTAGCGGACCTTGCCGATGGCCGCGGAGGTGTCGTGCCACGCCTTGTGCGAGAAGTGGGTGTCCGTCGAGATGCCGTAGATCTCGACGCCCATCTCGCGGAACTCGTCGTAGCGGTCGGCGAGGTCCTCGAGCTCGGTCGGGCACACGAAGGTGAAGTCCGCCGGGTAGAAGACGAACACCGACCACTTGCCGGCGATGGACGCGTCGGAGACCTGGACGAACTCGCCCTGATGGAAGGCGGTGGCTTCGAAGGGCTTCACGGTGGTGTTGATGAGCGACATACGGTGACCTCTTCTCTCTGCAATGGGCCGGCCGCGGTCGCCGAGACGCTCTCGGCGGGCTCCCGGGCGGCCCTCGTTGCTGTCGAAGGGGACTATCGCGACGCGGCGCTCCACAGTCGAATCGAACGTTTCGCACGTGCGTTCATCAGAATCGAACTTACGGAGATCGGCCGTCGGTAGCGCCGCACCGCGCCGGATGGTAGAGGACAGCTGTGACCGAGCGATCCTCGACCGAGACCACGACCCTCGACGGCTTCCGGCGGGTCGGCTTCTTCGCGGACCTCGACGAGGCCGAGCTCCTCGCGGTCGCCTCGCGCTGCGAGCGCCGGGACTTCGACGCCGGCGAGACGATCATCGAGGAGGGCGTCGAGGGCGCCGGCCTCTGGATCCTGGTCAACGGCGCCGCCGAGGTCCTCAAGGGCCGCGGCCAGCGCGCGATGGTCATCGCCAAGCTCCGAAAGGGCGAGCCCTTCGGCGAGATGAGCCTCCTCACCGAGTCTCCGACCTCGGCGTCGATCCGGGCCACCGGCCGCGTCCGCTGCCAGTTCATCCCGCGCGCCGCGTTCCACGGGCTCCTCGACGACCACCCGACCATCGCCCGCAAGGTCCTCTGGAAGTTCGGGCAGACCATCTCGAAGCGCCTCGTGCAGGTCGAGCGGCACTTCGCCCAGACGCTCCGCCGGAAGTCGCGTACCGCGACGATCCGGCACCTGGGGGCGCTGTGGTGGCTCGCCACGCGGATGATGTGGTCCTACACGCGGGTGTGGTTCCGCCGGCTCATTCGCCTCCCGCACAAGCCCGACAAGCTCTCCCGCATCCACCGCGTCAACGCGCGCCGCTTCAAGAAGACCGCCTTCAAGCTCAAGGGCGCCAACGTCAAGCTCGGCCAGCTCGCGAGCCTCCAGGTTCACCTCCTGCCGCCCGAGTACATCGAGGAGTTCCGCGACATGCGGGACCAGGTGAGCCCGACCGAGTACCCGCTCATCGTCGGGACCATCCAGACCGAGTTCGGCCTGAGCCCCCTCGAGGTCTTCGAGGAGTTCGACCGCGTCCCGCTCGCCGCCGCGTCCATGGGCCAGGTCCACGTGGCGCGCCTGCCCAGCGGCGAGAAGGTCGCCGTCAAGATGCTCCACCCCGGGCTCGAGCGCGCCGTCGACGTCGACCTCTGGGTCATGCGCCGCCTCCTCGGGGTGATGTCGCTCTTCTCGGGCAAGCTCGACCTCCGCGAACTCTACCGCCAGTCCGAGGAGCCCCTCCGAAAGGAGCTCGACCTCATGCACGAGGCCCGGGCGACCCAGGAGATCGGCCGCGAGCTCGTGAAGCTCGGCGTCAAGGTCCCCGAGATCCACACCCGCTACACGACGCAGCGCGTCCTCGTCAGCGAGTTCATCGACGGCTGCGCCATCGACGACCTCGAGCAGATCGACGCCTGGGGCGTGAGCCGCAACACCCTGATGCAGGACTACCTCAAGGCCTTCTTCCACCAGGCCTTCGAGGGCGGCTTCTTCCACTGCGACCCGCACCCCGGAAACGCCTTCTGCATGCGCGACGGAACGCTGGTGATGATCGACTTCGGGATGGTCAAGCGCCTCCCGCCGCTCATCCGCGAGGGGCTCCTGAAGGAGGCCCTCGGCGGCTTCTTCTCGAACGCCAGGCTCTACGCCGAGGGCGTGGTCATGCGCGGCATCATCGGCGAGAGCGAGCGCGAGAAGCTCGAGACCATCGCCGCCGAGCTCTTCGCCGACCCCGAGATCCGGCAGGCGCTCTTCGACCACGACACCAAGAAAGACGGCGACATGAAGCGCCTCTTCGGCAAGCTCGGCGAGACCCTCGACAAGTTCGACACGTTCCGGATGCCGAAGGACGAGCTGATGTTCCTGCGCGCCCTCGGCATCGTCATCACGACGGTCCGCGAGGTCTGCCCGGAGACGCCGCTCCAGCAGCTCGCCATGCCGGTCCTGATGCCCATCATGATGCGCTTCATGGCCGCCAACCCCGAGTTCTCGAACATGTCGGTCGGCGGCCCGCCGCGCTGATCGACAACGGCGTCGCGGGCCCCTATCGTCGTCGCCCGCAACAGGAGGACGTGATGAAGCTCGGACGGGTGATCGGGATCGCGCTGCTCACCGCAGCGCTGACGGCGTGTTTCGCCACGGCGAACGTGACCGAGCTCACCGAGGGCGGCCAGAAGGTCCGGACCAGCGAGAAGGAGCCGCCGGCCGGCTACGTCGAGCTCGAGAAGGTCACGGGGACCCACGGGAAGGGCTGCGGCCGGATGGGGGTCAGCGGGACCCACGAGGGCGCCCTCAACGCGCTCAAGAACGCCGCCGCCGAGCTCGGCGCCGACTTCGTGCGGATCGACGAGGACGAGCCGCCGCATCACACGCCCCAGTGCTTCATCAACGAGTACAAGCTCTCCGGCATGGCCTTCCGCCTCTCGGACGAGGCGCCGGCGCCGGCGCCGACGCCGGCGCCGACCAGGGACGTCACCAAGATGGGGATCGAGCGCGGCGAGTGTTACCCGAACAACACCTGTAACGAGGGCCTCACCTGCGCGTCCGGCCTGTGCGTGCGCCTCGAGCCCGCGGAGCCGCCCTCCCCCTGACGCGCGGCCTCCCGCGACGACACGCGGGGCCCAGATCCGCCGCAGCCTCACGACGCCGCGACGACGAGGCCACCGCCGTCGCGCAGCGTAGTCGTGATTCCGGCCGCCTACGACCGAACCTACCGCACCGCAACAATATCGCTCAGCCATTCGAAACCGCGGGGCTAGACTCGCCGGTGACGCGGGACGTCACCGACCTCGAGCCACGGGATGGTCATGTACGCGACCCGGTTCCTCGCTGCTGTGACGGCCGTCGCCTGGGCGTTGGGGGGCTGCACCCCGACCGATCCCGGGTCGCGTGACGGGGACGCGCGCCTCGCCCTGAACGTGCAGGCGCTGACCTTCGCCGAGGTCGCCGACGTCGCCTATCACGTCTCCGTCGAGAGCGCCCTCGGGCCGGTGTGGGAGGCCAGCCTGCGCGCGAGCCGCTACGGCGACGGCCAGTCCTTCAGCTACGTCGGCCCGTGTGACGGCGACCCGGCCGCCCAGCCCCACACCGTCTCGATCCGCGTCGACGCCCTCTACGGCGCGGGCGACGTCCTGATGCCCGACGACACCTGGGCCAACCCGACCAGCCCCGCGCCGGTGTCCGTGACCGCGACCTGCGTCCCGGGCACCGACATGCCGGTGGATATCGATCTGACCCTGATGCGCCGCGCCAGCCAGGGCTTCTTCGACATCGCCGTCAGCTTCGACGACATCTTCTGCTCGGCCAAGCTGGACTGCGTCGACCCGGACGACGGCGGCCCCATCCTGCTCGTCCACGGTCCCGACGGCGTCCGCGTCCCGACGGTCGTCATGGCGCTGTCGTGCGTCGATCCGACCAGCTCGGACCTCCGCCTCTACCTCACCGACGTCGCCGTCGACTGCGGCGCGGGGCCGATCGCCCTCGACCTCTCCGGAGGCCCTGGGACCCTGTTCGGCACCACCGATCCCGCCCCGGCCCCCCTCCATCAGGCGATGCGCTTCTCCGGGCAGCAGCCCTACACCAACGGCAGCACCGGCCAGAGCGCCGTGGGCGCGTATCTGACCGCCGCCATCGCCATCGACACCGACGCCGTGGACGGCACCTGCACCCTGGCCGCCGCCGCGACCGCCCACGACGGCCCCCTCGACGACTTCGCCCTGCCCGACCACGCCACCTACCCGGTCATCGTCTGGGACCTCCCGCTGACCGCGCCCGGCGTCGAGGGCTACAGCTGCGGCCACGACGCCCTCGACGCGCCCGGGAGCGGCGTCACCACCTCCTACGCCGCCGGCGCGACGACCGCGCCCTTCGCCGTCGTCGGCTACTCGAACAGCCCGACGACCTTCGTCGTCGAGCGGCGCACCGGCTGCACCCCGTCCTGCGTCGGTCGCGCGTGCGGCGACGACGGCTGCGGCGGGAGCTGCGGGACCTGCCCGGGCGGCGTCTGCGACGGCGGCGAGTGCAGCGTCGGCTGCGACGTCGAGATCTGCGGCACCGGCGAGCTGGCCGGCACCGACGGGGTGTGCGCCCCGCTCGCGCCCGGCCCCGAGATCACGATCACCGGGGCGGTCGTCCTCGACGCGGCGATCCTGACGCCCGGGCGCACCGAGCCCGAGCAGGTCTACTTCCGCGCGACCCGCATCTCCGGGGCGACGGTCACCCTCGAGGCGGCGCCGGTCGGCCTCGCCGTGGGCGACGAGGTCCTGGTCATCAACCTCATGGGCACGCCGGCCGGCGTCGAGCACGTCGGGACCAACGAGGTCGGCGTCGTGGCGCTCATCGACGGGCCGCGGGTCATCCTCACGCGCGCCCTCCGCAAGGTCTACGCGACGGCGGGCAACAGCGACCTCTCCGCCGAGGTCGTGCGCCTCGTCCGCGTCCCCGTCTACGACTCGGTCGCCCTCGCGAGCGGCGCCACGCTGACGGCCACCGCCTTCAACGTCAACGGCGGCAGCGGCGTCGTCGCGATCGACGTCGCCGGCACCCTCAGCTTCGCCGACGGGACCTCCACCATCAGCGCGCGCCAGCTCGGCTACGCCGGCGGCGGCGGCGGCGTCAGCGCCACCAACCCGGCGACCACGTCCAATACGGGCTACCCGGGGACCGGCCTCGCCGGCCCGGCCAGCGCGCGCGGCCAGGCCTCCAACTTCGGCGGCGGCGGCGGCGGGCGCGGCTACTGGTGCGGCAACTACCCCGGCGACTGCGGGGCTGGCGGCGGTGGTGGCGCCGACTACGTCAAGGGCAGCAACGGCACCTCGAGCACCTACGGCGGCCGCGGCGGCGCTCCCTACGCGGACCTCTACGACCCCAAGTACTACTTCGGCGCCGGCGGCGGCGGCGGCGGCGCCGACCCCAAGGGCGGCGGCGAGAGCTCCGGCTCCGGCCGAAACGGCACCAGCGGCGCGCGCGGCGGCGGCATCGTCTACCTCCGCGCCGGCGCCCTCAGCGGCGCAGGCCTCATCCGCGCCGACGGCCAGGACAAGACCACCAGCATCACCTCCGGCCCCCACGAGGAGGGCGGCGGAGGGGCCGGAGCGGGCGGCACGGTCGTCCTCGTCGGCGACTTCCCCGCCCTGCCCTCCGTCGACGTCACCGGCGGGACGGTGTCCAACTGCGACTACTGCGGCGGCAAGGGCGGCGCGGGCCGGCTCATCGCAGAAGAGGGCGTCCGCGTCTCGCCGCCGGGCGTCACGGGCGGCCTCGTGAGCGGCAACCCCGGGCGCTGGACCGACGGGACGCTCGCCGCGAGCTGCGCGGCCTACGCCGCGCCCCCCGACGGCGCGTACTGCGCCGCGACCGAGGACGGCGTCTACCTCGTCGACCCCGACGGCGGCACGACCTTGAACGCCTTCGAGGTGGTCTGCGACTTCGCGGCCGGCACGGAGACCCTCGTCTGCCCCGAGGGCTACAGCGGCGACCCGTGCATGCCGGTGTGCGGGACGCTCTGTGATAACGGCGGCGCCTGCTCGGCGCCCGACACGTGCACCTGCACGGCGAGCTGGACCGGCCCGACCTGCGAGGAGCCGGTCTGCGCGCCCGCCTGCGCCAACGGCGGGACCTGCGTCGCCCCGGACACCTGCGACTGCGAGCTGACGGGCTACACCGGCGACACCTGCGAGATCCTCGACGTCGTGTGCCCGACCACTGCCGACTGCCCCATCGGGCAGTACCTCGACGCCGACGACGAGTGCGTCGACTTCCCGGCCGCCCAGGACGTGGTCGTCTCGGCGAGCGCGTCGCTGACCGCCTTCACCTCCCCCGGGAGGACCGAGCCCGACCAGGTCTACTACGCCGTGCAGAGCATCGACGGCGCGACGGTGACGCTCTCGACCGTCCCCGCCGGGATCGCGATCGAGGACGAGGTGCTGATCATCAACCTGATGGGCACCCCGGCCGACCACGGCCAGGTCGGCGTGTACGAGCTCGGCGTCGTCGACGACGTGACCGGGACGACGGTCACCCTCGTGCGGCCGCTGAGCGGGCTGTACGCGGCCGGCGGCAACGCCGACCTCACGTCCCAGGTCGTGCGCCTCGTGCGCGTGCCGCACTACGGCTCCCTCACGGTCAACGCCGGCGTGACGCTATCGACGACCGGCTTCGCGACCGGCGGCGGCAGCGGGATCCTGGCGGTGTCCGTCGACGACACCCTGACCATCGGCGCCGGCGGCCAGCTGAGCGTCGGCAACGCCGGCTACAGCGGCGGCGGCGGCGGCGTGGTCGCGTCGTCACCGAGCAACTCCACCAACTACGGGCTCGCCGGCACCGGCGTCGCCGGCCCGGACTCCAGCCGCGGGACGGCGCAGAACTACGGCGGCGGCGGCGGCGGCAAGTCGAGCGGCACCTCGAGCAGCGGCGACGTCGGCGGGGGCGGCGCGGGCGGCGGCCACGTCAACAACGGCAACAACGGCTCCACGAGCAACGGCGGCGCGGGCGGCGTCGCCTACGCGGCGCCCGCGGATGGCCGCTGGTTCCTCGGCGGCGGCGGAGGAGGAGGCGGCGCCGACCCCTCGGCCTACGGCAGCGACAGCCGCAACGGCTACGGCGGCCAGCCCGGAGGCGGCATCCTGTTCGTGCGGGCGCGGGTCATCGACAACAGCGGCACCCTGCGGGCCAGCGGCCACAACACCTACGGGCCCGGCACCTCCAACGCCGAGGAGGGCGGCGGCGGCGCCGGCGCCGGCGGGACCCTGATCATCATCGGCGGCGAGACCGGCTACGGCGCGGCCACCGTCGCCGGCGGCGTGGTGGCGAGCTGCCCCGGCTACTGCGGGGGCGCCGGCAGCGTCGGGCGGCTCCTCGAGCCGTCCCGGGTCGTCGTCGAGGGCGGCCTCGTGACGGGCGATCCCGGCGTCTGGTCCGACGGCAGCATCCCCCAGCTGTGCGCCGAGTACCTGCTGTGCGGCGCCGCCGGCCCCGGGGTCTACCTCGTCGACGCGACGGGCGGAGATCCGGTCGACGCGGCGGAGACGACCTGCGAGTAGCGAGGACGTTGGTGGAGCTGGGCGTTCCACGCTGGGCGCGGCGGCTCTCTCGAACCGCCGCTGACCACGGCCAGGCGGAGCACGACCGGGATGGTGTGCGGGCCGCGCTTCTGCTAATCGGACCGCGTCACCCCAACCATGACGAGGTTCTCCAGTGTCCTCCATCGTCCTCTATCACCACCCCTGGTCCCGCGCGGCCAACGTCGTCTGGATGCTCGAAGAGCTCGGCGTCGACTACGAGCTCCGCTACGTCGATCTGCGGGCGGGCGCCCAGAAGAGCGCCGAGTTCAAGGCCATCAACCCGATGGGCAAGCTCCCGACCCTCGTCGACGGCGAGGCGGTCCTGACCGAGTCCGCGGCCATCGGCGTCTACCTGGCGGACAAGTACGCCCTCGGCCGGCTCGCCCCCGCCCTCGACGACCCGGCCCGCGCGACCTACCTGCGGTGGTGCTTCTACGCGCCGTCGGTCATCGAGCCCGGCTGCGCGGCCCACGCGTCGAAGTGGGAGTTCAAGGCGGGCTCGGCCGGCTGGGGCACCTGGGAGGAGATGCACGACACGATCGAGGCCGCGATCGCCGAGGGCCCGTGGCTGCTCGGCGAGCGCTTCACGATGGCGGACGTCATCTTCGGCGGCACGGTGGGCTTCATGCTGCAGTTCGACATGCTCGAGAAGCGCCCCGCGTTCACCGCCTACGTCGAGCGGCTCTTCGCCCGGCCGGCGCGCCAGGCCTCGGACGCGAAGAACGGGGCCGTCATGAAGGAGCACGGCCTGGCCGGCTGACGCCCCGACGGGTCACGGCGACCCGTCGCTCAGTCGCGCCAGACGCCGGTCTGCAGCGCCACGTCGTCGTCCCGGAGCGCGGTCGCCTGGACGACGCCGTGGCGGTCGTCGCCGCTCTCCCAGCGGGGGCGCGCGCCGCGGCGGCTCGCCGTGAGCTTCCACGCGAAGGCCGCCCCGACGGGGAGCTCCGGCGGCAGCTCCGAGCGCCAGATCGGGTAGCTCCGGGCGTCGGTCGTCAGCCCGACCCCCGGCTCGCCCCACGCAAACAGCGCCGGGTGGTCCCCGCGGACGTAGACCGTCTCCCCCCACGCCGTGTCCGCCTCGACCTCGAAGTAGACGGTCTGGCCCGGCCAGCCGGGGAGCGCCATCAGCTCGGCCGCGACGACCTCGGCCGCGGGCTCGCCGTCCCCGGCGCTCTGCTCGGCGTAGCGGCGGAGGACCCGCACCCACTCGGCCAGGTAGCGTCGCCCGGTGCGTCCGCCGTCGAGGCGCTCGCTGTCGATGAAGAGCATGCTCTCGGTGTTCGCCGGGATGCGCGTGGCGGTCCCGAGGCCGGCGCGGCTCCAGTTCGCGGCGTCGGTGATGACCCGCAGGCGCGTCCGCCCGAGGATGCCGACCTTGTGGTGCATGGCGTTGAACGGCGAGGCGTGGTTGATGGCCTCGTAGACGTGGACGCCGCCCGCGCGCAGCCGGTCCTCGACGTCGTAGTTCCGGTAGACCGGGTTTCCGTCGGCGTCTACGCCGTCCGACTGCTTGCGGTCGGTGATGGCCCAGACCGGCACGCCCGCGCGCGCCTTGGCGACGAGCAGGTCGACCAGGGTGAGCCCGTCGTGGCCCGCCGCCTCGATGTCCTGGAGCGAGTAGACCATCAAGAGGATCTGCTCGTCCTCGGCGGCGATCCACTCGAAGAGCCTGGTCGCGGGCCGCAGGTCCCCGCGGGCCGGGCGCGAGAACAGGACGTTGACCGCCGCCTCCGGGTCCCAGCTGTTGCGCAGCCGCTCGCCGCGCAGCACGGCCTCGTAGGCCGCGGCGTAGCGGGCGACGAGGCCCTGGTCGCGGATGACGTGGACGGTCTCGTCGTTCAACAGGGCGTTGTCGCCAGGGTTGAGGCTGCCGCTGAGGAGGACCGCCCGCCCCGGGCGCTCGAAGAGCCTGAGCTTGAGGTGCATCAGCCCCGAGCCCTCGATGCCGATGAGGTCGGCGGTGCGCCGCCCGGCGTCGTCGAGGTCACGGTGGCTGGAGGCGAGCTCGAAGCCCGCCGCGATCAGGGCCTCGTCGGCGGTGTTCCAGGTGTAGTCGGTCGAGAGCTGGCTGTCCTCGATGAGGATCTGCACGTCGACCCCCGCCCGCTCGGCCGCGATGAGGCGCCGGACGATCTGGGGGTTCCGGAGGTTGTAGACCGCGTAGCGGATCCGGAAGGGGTTGTCGCCCTCGTCGTAGTCGCCCGCGTCCTCGGCGCGCGCGTCGATCACCTCGTCGATCAGCGCGAGCTCGACCGTCAGGACCGGGTCCTCGGGGGCGAAGAGCGCGTAGAAGTCGTGCTCGAGGTGCGCGCCGGGCGCCAGCGCCGCCGCCGCGGGCAGCTCCGTGCCGCCGTCGGCCTTGCCGCCCACGACCAGCGGCGGCCCGCTCTCGAGGGCGCCGTCGGGCTCGGGGAGCGCGTCGCCGTCGCAGCCCGCGGTGAACGCCGCGAAGACAACCATCCACGAGAGGAACCTGCGAAGCATCTCGGCCTCCTGACCCGCGCTGCCGACCTGCCCTACCGCTGGCGCCGGCCGGCGACAAGGAGTTTCCGAGGCCGGCGTCGAAGACGCGCAGGGGGCCGCGGACGATGGCCGTCCGCGGCCCCCCGGCGACTCTCGAGCGCTATCGCTCCATGGAGGGCTTCCACACCTCCCAGACCTTGCCCACCAGGTGCGGCCCCGGCGAGAGGGTCTTCGCCCCGGGCGTCCAGCCGGCCGGCGTGGCCTCCGCGCCCTTGGTGGCGCGGACGTGCTGGAAGGCCTGCACCTGCCGGATCGTCTCGGCGACCCGGCGCCCGACCGGCGGGGTCAGCACCTCCGCGGCCTGGATGACGCCGTCCGGATCGATGATGAAGCGCCCGCGGAGCTCGATCCCCTGCTCCTCGTCCCAGACGCCGTAGGCACGCCCCACGTTCCCGGCCTGATCCGAGGCCATGTGGAACGGCACCCCTCCGTCGACCATCTTGGTGAGCTCGTGGTCGTTCCACATCTTGTGGACGAAGTGGCTGTCCACGCTCACCGAGATCACCTCGCACCCGAGCTGCTTCAGATCAGCGTATTTGTCGGCGACCGCCGACACTTCGGTCGCTCAGACGAAGGTGAAGTCTCCGGGGTAGAAGCACAGGAGCACCCACTTGCCAGCGAAGTCCGAGAGGCTCACCGAGGTGAAGTCCCCCTGGTAGTACGCGGGCGCGGTGAACTCCGGCGCCTTCTTGCCGACTCGCGCGGTCATGATGTCCTCCTTGTCCGGCGCGTCCGGCGCCTCGGGCTTCGGGCGGTCCGGCGCCGTGCCGGAGACCGTCCCGGTGACCCGGGCGCATCCCTGCGGTTTGTCCGCCATCATCCCTCCCTCGGCAGGCCAACGTTCGCCTGCCGGAGTGGTCCCCATGGAGCGGGGACGATCCACTCTACCCCCGCGTGGGTCACCCGGGGGCGCGCCATGTCGTCGCATGGCCCCCACGCCGCGGGTTGACATTGCATAAGCGAACACTTATTAAAAAACCATGCAGCGCACCGCCACAGCCGAGGACAGGATCTTCCAGGCCCTCGCGGACCCGAGCCGCCGGGCGATCTTCGAGTCCCTCACCGGCGGAGAGGCCGCCGTGAAGGACCTGACGGCGCGCTTCCCCATCTCCCAGCCGGCGGTGTCCCAGCACCTCGCCACGCTGCGCGACGCCGGCCTCGTCAACCGCAGGCGCGACGGGCGTCGCGTGCTCTACCGGGTCGAGCCGGAGGGGCTCCGGCCCCTCGTCGACTGGATCTCCCACTACCGGGCGTTCTGGACCGAGCGGGTCGAGCGCCTCGAGCAGCTGCTGGACAGGATGGACCCATGAGCGTCAACGACACGACCCCCAAGGACCAGACCGACCGCGTCTCCTTCGAGGTCGCGCTCTCGCATCCTCCAGAGAAGGTCTGGCGCGCGCTGACCGAGCCGGCGCTCCTCGCCGAGTGGCTCCTGCCGGCCTTCGACTTCGGCCTCGCGCCCGGGACGCGCTTCAAGTTGAAGACCGACCCGGTCGGGGGCTGGGACGGCGTCGTCGCCTGCGAGATGCTCGCGGTCGAGCCGCTGAAGAGCATCAGCTGGGCGTGGGTCGTCGGCGACATCGACACCGTCGTCGCCTTCGAGCTGACGCCCACCGACGGCGGCACCCACCTGTCCATCGTCCAGACGGGCTTCGCCGAGCAGCAGAAGCAGAACTGGGGCGGCGCCCGCTACGGCTGGCGACACATGGGCGCCAAGCTCGTCGCGCTCCTCGACGGGGTGGCCTGATGGACACGCTGCTATGGGTCCTCCAGGGTCTCCTCGCCGTGCACACGCTCATCGGCGCCGTGTGGAAGCTCTCCAACTCCGAGCAGCACGTCCCGTCGCTCCGCGCCATCCCGCACCGCGTCTGGCAGGCGCTCAGCGCCGTAGAGGTGCTCCTCGCGGTCGCGCTCGTGCTGCCCGCGCTGGTGCCCTCGACCGCCTCCCTCGTCCCGATCGCGGCGCTCGGCGTCACCGCGGAGATGCTGCTCTTCTGCGGCGTTCACCTGCGGAGCGGTGCCGACAAGCACGGCGAGATGGTCTACTGGCTCGTCGTCGCCGCGCTCGGCACCTTCATCGCCATCGGGCGCCTCGCCCCCCTCTGATCGACCGACCCCAGCGCCCAGGCCAGGGACCGCAGCATGCCGACCACCGCTCATCCAGCCGACAGCCACGACCTCATCCGCGTCCAGGGCGCCCGGGTCAACAACCTCCAGGACGTCAGCGTGGAGATCCCGAAGCGCCGCCTGACGGTCTTCACGGGCGTCTCGGGCTCGGGGAAGTCGTCGCTGGTCTTCGGGACCATCGCCGCGGAGTCCCAGCGCCTCATCAACGAGACCTACAGCGCGTTCCTGCAGGGCTTCATGCCGACCCAGGCGCGCCCCGAGGTCGACGTCCTCGACGGCCTGACCACCGCCATCATCGTCGACCAGGAGCCGATGGGCGCGAACTCCCGCTCGACCGTCGGGACCGCCACCGACGCCGACGCCCTGCTGCGCGTGCTCTTCAGCCGCCTCGGCGAGCCCTACGTCGGCTCACCGAAGGCCTTCGCCTTCAACGTCCCGACGGTCTCCGGCGCCGGGGCGATCAAGATCGACCGGGGCACCGGCGAGACGGTCAAGAAGACCTTCACCGTCACCGGCGGCATGTGCCCGCGCTGCGAGGGCATGGGCTGGGCCTCGGACTTCGACCGGGCCCAGCTCTACGACGACTCGAAGTCGCTGTCCGACGGCGCGCTGACCATCCCCGGCTACGGCGCCGATGGCTGGAACACCCGCCTGTACCGGGAGTGCGGCTTCCTCGACCCGAACAAGCCCATCCGGGACTATAGCGCGCAGGAGCTGCACGACTTCCTCCACAAGGCGCCCGTCAAGGTGAAGATCAACAAGATCAACCTCACCTACGAGGGGCTCATCCCCAAGCTCACCAAGTCGATGCTCTCGAAGGAGCGCTCGGCGCTCCAGAAGCACATCCGGGCCTTCGTCGACCGGGCCGTGACCTTCAGCACCTGCCCGGAGTGCGACGGCACGCGCCTCAACGCCGGCGCGCGCTCGTCGAAGATCGGTGGCGTCAGCATCGCCGACTGCAGCGCCATGCAGATAAGCGACCTCGCCGCCTGGATCCGCACCCTCGACGAGCCATCGGTCGCCCCGCTGCTGAAGGCGCTGCGCCACTCCCTCGACGCCTTCGTCGAGATCGGGCTCGGTTACCTGAGCCTCAACCGCCCGACCGGGACGCTCTCCGGCGGCGAAGCGCAGCGCACCAAGATGATCCGCCACCTCGGCTCGTCGCTCACCGACGTCACCTACGTCTTCGACGAGCCGAGTATCGGCCTCCACCCCCACGACATCCGGCGCATGAACGAGCTGCTGCTGCGCCTGCGCGACAAGGGCAACACGGTGCTGGTCGTCGAGCACAAGCCCGAGGTCATCGCCCTCGCCGATCACGTCGTCGACCTCGGCCCCCGCGCGGGCTCAGCCGGCGGCCAGATCGTCTTCGAGGGCGGGGTCGACGCCCTCCGGCGGAGCGACACCCTCACCGGTCGCCATCTCAACGACCGCGCCGCGCTCAAGCCGAAGGTCCGGACCCCCAAGGGCGCGCTGAAGGTCCGCGGCGCCACCACCCACAACCTCCAGGGGGTCGACGTCGACATCCCGCTCGGCGTGCTCGTCGTCGTCACCGGCGTCGCGGGCTCGGGCAAGAGCTCGCTCATCACCGGCTCGGTCTGCGGCCACGACGGCGTCGTCAGCGTCGACCAGACGCCCATCCGCGGCTCCCGGCGGAGCAGCCCCGCCACCTACACCGGGCTCCTCGATCGGGTCCGCAAGTCCTTCGCCAAGGCCAACGGCGTCAAGCCGAGCCTCTTCAGCGCCAACTCCGAGGGCGCCTGCCCGACCTGTAACGGCCTCGGCGTCATCTACACGGACCTGGCGATGATGGCCGGCGTCGCCTCGGTCTGCGAGGACTGCGAGGGCCAGCGCTTCCAGCCGGCCGTCCTCGACTACACCCTCGGCGGCCGCAACATCGCAAACGTCCTCGACATGCAGGTCGACGAGGCGCTCGCCTTCTTCTCCAAGGGCGCCGGGCGCATCCCCGCGGTCGCCAAGGTCGTCCAGCGCCTCTCGGACGTCGGGCTCGGCTACCTCCGCCTCGGCCAGCCCCTGCCGACGCTGTCCGGGGGTGAGCGGCAGCGCCTCAAGCTCGCGACCCACATGGGGGACGACGGCGGCGTCTACGTCCTCGACGAGCCGACGACCGGCCTCCACCTCGCCGACCTCGCCCAGCTCCTCGGCCTCCTCGACCAGCTCGTCGACGCGGGCAAGTCGGTCATCGTCATCGAGCACCACCTGTCGGTCATGGCGCACGCCGACTGGATCATCGACCTCGGCCCCGGCGCCGGCCACGACGGCGGCCGCGTCGTCTTCGAGGGCCCGCCGGCCGACCTGGTGGCCGCCCGCTCGACGATCACGGGTGAGCACCTCGCCGACTTCGTCGCGTGAACGCGCTCCTCGAAGACGAGGTCAGAGGCCGCAGGCCAGGGTCGCGTTCAGCACCCCGATCGTCGCGGACCTCGAGACCACCACGTCCTTCACCTCCACCGTCCGCCAGCCGTCCGCCTCGCTGACGATGACGTCGCCCTCGGCGCCGTCGAGGACGCCGTAGGGGCTCGGGAGGTGTACCTCGACCGTCGCCTGCGCGGGCACCGCGAGCGTGCCGACCGCAGGCTTCGTCTGGTTGGTCTGGGGGAAGTTGACGATGACCGTCGTCGGCGACGGGCTCGTGTCGGCCTGGCCGTCGACGTAGTACTGGCCGGTCGTCGGCTCGCGCACGCTGAAGCTGCAGCCGCGCATGACGAGCTCGCCGCCGAGGTTGGCGACGCCCGGGGTGGCGTTGTCGTCGAAGGTGAACGAGAGCGCCGGCATCGGACCGCGATCGGTCCCGCCGGCCGAGTCGCACGCCCAGAGTGACGCGGCGACGAGTAGCGCGACGATCGGCGCCGCGACGAGGTGGCGAACCATGGAGACCTCCTGGGCTGGGCTGGAGTGACGACGCTCTCCCCGCGGAGGCCTCGCGGTCAAGCGCCGCCGCCCCGTCACCCGAGGCGGCGGCGCGCGACCTCGCTACCCCAGATCGAAGCGATCGGCGTTCATGACCTTGGTCCACGCCGCCACGAAGTCGTCGACGAAGCGCTCGGCGCTGTCGTCCTGGGCGTAGAGCTCGGAGTAGGCGCGGAGGATCGCGTTGGAGCCGAACACCAGGTCCACCCGGGTCGCCGTCCACCGCGCCTCGCCGCTCGCCCGATCGCGGACCTCGTAGGTCCCGTCGCCGGCCGGCGCCCACGCGTAGCGCATGTCGGTGAGGTTCACGAAGAAGTCGTTGGTCAGCTGGCCGACGCGGTCGGTGAAGACGCCGTGCGACGTCCCGCCGTGGTTGGTCCCCAGAACGCGCATCCCGCCGACCAGCACGGTCATCTCCGGCGCCGTGAGCCCCATCAGCTGGGTGCGGTCGAGCAGGAGCTGCTCGGCGGAGACGGCGTAGTCCTCCTTCAGCCAGTTGCGATAGCCGTCGTGGACCGGCTCGAGCACCGCGAAGGACTCGGCGTCGGTCATCTCGTCGGTCGCGTCGCCGCGCCCCGGCGAGAACGGCACGATCACGTCGAAGCCCGCCGCCCGCGCGGCCTGCTCGACCCCGAGGTTCCCCGCGAGGACGATGACGTCGGCCACGCTCGCCCCGGTCGCCGCGGCGATCGGCTCGAGGGCGGCCAGCACCCGCGCGAGGCGCTCGGGCTCGTTACCGGCCCAGGTCCTCTGGGGCGCGAGCCGGATCCGCGCGCCGTTCGCGCCACCGCGCTTGTCCGAGCCCCGGAAGGTCCGCGCGCTGTCCCAGGCGGTCGCGACCAGGTCGCTCACGCTGAGCCCGGTCGCGGCGACCTTCATCTTCACCGCGTCGACGTCGTAGTCGGTCCGGCCGGCGGGGACGGGATCCTGCCAGATGAGGTCCTCGGCCGGGACGTCGGGGCCGAGGTAGCGCGCCTTCGGCCCCATGTCGCGGTGGGTGAGCTTGAACCACGCCCGCGCGAAGGTCTCGGCGAAGTAGGCCTGATCGGCGCGGAAGCGCTCGGAGATCTTCCGGTAGACCGGGTCCTTGGCCATCGCCATGTCGGCGTCGGTCATGATGGGGTTGTAGCGGATCGACGGATCCTCCACGTCGACGGGCTTGTCCTCCTCGGCGATGTCCACCGGCTCCCACTGCCACGCGCCCGCCGGGCTCTTCTTCGACTCCCACTCGTGGTCGAGGAGCATCGCGAAGTAGCCGTTGTCGAAGCGGGTCGGGTGGGTCGTCCAGGCACCCTCGATGCCGCTGGTGATGGTGTCACGCCCGAAGCCCTTGCCGGTCGGGTTCTTCCAGCCGAGCCCCTGCTCACCGACGTCGGCCGCCTCGGGAGCGGGGCCGAGCAGGCTCGCGTCCGCGTTGCCGTGACACTTGCCGACGGTGTGCCCGCCGGCGGTCAGGGCGACGGTCTCCTCGTCGTTCATCGCCATCCGCGCGAAGGTCACGCGGACGTCCTGCGCCGTCCGCAACGGGTCGGGTCTACCCCCGACGCCCTCGGGGTTGACGTAGATGAGCCCCATCTGCACGGCGGCCAGGGGGTTGTCGAGGGAGTCGCGGTCCTCGCCCTCCCCGGCGTAGCGGCTCTCGCCGAGCCACTCGCGCTCGGAGCCCCAGTAGGCGTCCTTCTCGGGGTGCCAGATGTCCTCGCGCCCGAAGGCGAAGCCGAAGGACTTCAGCCCCATCGACTCGTAGGCGATCGTCCCGGCGAGGATGATGAGGTCGGCCCAGCTGACGCGGTTTCCGTACTTCTTCTTGATCGGCCACAGGAGCCGCCGCGCCTTGTCGAGGTTGACGTTGTCGGGCCACGAGTTGAGCGGCGCGAAGCGCTGGTTGCCGGAGCCGCCGCCGCCCCGTCCGTCGGCGACGCGGTAGGTCCCCGCGGCGTGCCAGGCCATGCGGATCATGAGGCCGCCGTAGTGGCCCCAGTCCGCCGGCCACCACGGCTGGCTGTCGGTCATCAGCGCGTGGAGGTCCCGCTTCAGCCCCTCGACGTCGAGCTTCTCGAGCTCCTCGCGATAGTCGAACTCGGCTCCGAGCGGGTCGGTCTTCCGGTCGTGCTGGTGGAGGATGTCGAGGTTCAGCGCGTCGGGCCACCAATCCAGGCTGGACGCCCCGACCGTGGTGTTCCCTCCGTGCATGACCGGGCACTTTCCGCGGGTCTTCGCATCGTCGGCGCTCACGGTGACCTCCTGTGTCATCGGTTGTCTGGTTGCGCGGTATCTACCCACGGTCGGGAGCCCCTGTCACGCCGACCCGCGTCGTCGGATCCGAAGCCGGCATCGGCCTCGCCGCCGTGTCCCGCTTCGACCCGCGCTGGGGCAGCCTGCCTCGTCGGGAGCCCTCGCGGCCCCTCGCCCCGCCGACCGTCGCGCCACGCGCTGGGCCGCGTCCCATCTGGCCGCGACGCTACTCGGGGGGGCGGCTGGCACGGCGCTCGCTATGCCCCAAGCGTGCGAGCCGCGTCGCCCGGCGACCGGCCCCGTCCAGCGCTCGACCAGGAGAGACCATGAGACCCCTCGACACCATCCTCGCCGCCCTCGCGACCGCCGGCCTCCTCGCCTGCGGCACCTCGACCGAGGCGGTCCGCTACGACCAGACCGCCACCACCAAAGGCCCCGCCACCGAGGTGGAGATCGACGCCGCCGTGAGCGAAGCCTGCGGGATGCCGACGAACAAGGCCTTCTTCGACTACGGCTCCGCCGAGCTCGACCCCGCCGACCGGATCGTGCTGCGCGCCATCGGCGACTGCATGAACGACGGCGCCCTCGAGGGCGACGCGGTCCTCGTGGTCGGGTTCGCCGACTCCAGCGGGACCGAGCCCTACAACGAGGCCCTCGGCCTGTCCCGCAGCGAGCGCGTCGCCGAGTACCTCGTGACGCACTGCGACGTGCCGCCCCAGCGCATCTTCGTCCGCTCCGAGGGCGAGCGGAAGTCCGGCGACCTCGACGACGCCGCCTACGACCGCCGCGTCGAGATCCGCGCCATCGAGCGCGGCTGATTCGCGCGCGACCACCTCCAGACACTCTGCGAACCATCAGCCCCAAGGAGCCACCATGGCGACCCCGCACTGGAACCTCGACGACAACTGCCCTCCGGCCATCGCGGCCCTCGACGAAGCAGACCTCCGCGAGCGCGCCGTCCGCTGCGCCAACGACGCCCTCGACGCCGGCCGCCACCCCATCCGCGCGCTGTCGGAGGGGATCGCGCGCGCCTTCGCCGCGGCCGACCGCGCCGCCCAGGTCAGCGCCGAAGGCGCCGCCTGGTTCGTCTGCACCGACCACGACGGCACCTTCGTCGTGTCACGCGAGGACGGCGCGGTGGACGAGCTCCGCTTCGACGCCTACGAGGACGCCCTCTTCCGGGGGAGCGAGCTCGCCCGGGAGGACGACACCGCGCTCTACGTGACCCTCGAGGGCAACGGCGTGCTCGGGAAGTGGGAGTTCTTCGACGACAGGCCCGGCGACAACGCCATCCACGTGATGCCGAGCGGCGACAAGTGGGTCCTGCGGACGGTCACCGAGCCCGACATCGGGAGCTTCGCGACCAAGCGCGAGGCCGTCAGGACCGCCCGCGAGCGGGCCAGGGAGCGCGAGCTCGACCTCGTGACCCACTACAAGGAGGGCCGCGTCCAGCGCGTCACACACCACGCTCGTGACGCCGCCTGACCCCGGCGCGACGACTCAGCGACAAGAGGCCCGGGCCGATCGGCTCGGGCCTCTTCACGTCCAAGGCCCGCCGGTCGGCTCGCTCCAGTCACCGGCCGCGCCCCACCGATCGCCGCTGAGCCGCATCGCTCCTGCTCGCGGCGCCCATCTCGGGCCGCTCCCGCGTGGCAGGTTGTCCCAGCCGTCGCGTTCCGCCCCGCCCTTCCCCGGTGCCGATCCCGCGAACCCGATGTCCTATGCGGCCCTCGCAGGTTGGCACGGTACTCGCATCCTCCCTGTGCGAACGCCGCGGTCGAGCGGGCCCGCCCCGCTCCCCGGCCTCATCTTCCAGCCAAGGAGGAAACCCATGAAACTCAAACTCTTCACACCGCTCACCGTAGCGCTGTCCGCGCTGTTCACCGTCGCGACCGCGGGCGACGCCTCCGCAGACTACGTCGGCTCAGACGGCGTCGTATACGAGTCCAGCGTCGGCGCGGCCTGTGACTCCCTGACCTCCAGCGTCTACTTCATGCCTGGCGACGCGACCCTCGAGATCCACGACTACGCGCCTCTCGACTACTTCGCCGAGTGCATGACCGACGGCCAGCTCGAAGGCGTCCGCGTCGCCGTCGTCGGCTTCACCGACCCGATCGGGCCGGCGCGAATGAACGCCGAGCTCGGCGAGGCACGCGCCGAAGCCGTGACCGACTACCTCATCGCCCAGGGCGTCCCGGAGACGCAGCTCTTCCCCATCTCCTTCGGTGAGTCGGCGGCCCACGCCGAGGACATCGACCCGAGTGACTGGTCGACCAGCCGCAGGGTGGAGCTCTGGGTCATCCCGGACAACCGGCCCTTCGCCCGCCGGTAGTCCCCCCGCGGAGCGGCCAACGGTGGCCGCTCCGCCCCTCCCCCGCGCGTCACCGCAGCCGCGCTCGCGACCGTGAGCGCCGCCGTGGCGCGCAGCCCTCGCGAACCGCGCGGGGGCGAACGAACCCACCACAGAGAACAACAGGAGAACTCATGCAGCCCCAGATCGGTATCCCGGAGACCTCGCGCGTCGCCAGCGTCAAGGCGCTGTCCCACTGCCTCGCGGACACGTACACGCTCTATCTCAAGACCCAGATGTTCCACTGGAACGTCACCGGCATGTCGTTCAAGGCGCTCCACGAGCTGTTCGAGGAGCAGTACCGCGACCTGGCCGAGGCGGCCGACGAGATCGCCGAGCGCATCCGCACCCTCGGCGCCTGGGCCCCGGGCAGCTACGTCGACTTCCAGCGCCTGACCTGCATCCCGGCGGTCGACGGCAAGCCGGACGGCCGCGCCATGGTCACCGAGCTCATCGCGGACCACGAGCGCACCACCCGCCGCCTGCGCGACGCCCTCCCCGCGGCCGAGGACGGGCGCGACGAGGGCACCGTCGATCTCCTGACGGCGCGACTCCGCGTTCACGAGAAGGCCGCCTGGATGTTGCGCGCCCACGTGACCGGCTGATCTCGCCAGGCTCGACCGGGCGGCCACCCCGCTCGGTCGGTCCCGCCTCGCTCCACGAGCGCGGCCGAAGCGCCTTGGCCGCCGCCACCCCCCCCACACGCAGGAGAGCCTCGTGAAGTACACCCCGCTCACCCTCGCCGTCGCGCTGACGGCGACCACCGCGCTCGCCCTCACGGCCTGCGACTCCGGGAGCTCGTCGACCTCGACGAACGAGGAGGTCGTGACCGTCGTCGGCAGCCTCGAGTCCGACCGCGGCAACCAGCACGTCACCCCGGCGATGCTCGACGTCTCCGCCACCGCCACCGTGGACATGCAGGCCGACGCTCGCTCGGTCACCGTCGCGACCGTCCAGGCGGACGGCGCGCTGGTCGTCATCGGCGAAGGTGACGTCGACGGCTACGGCAACTTCTCTATCACCGAGCTGCCCGCCATCGACGGCCCGTTCGTCGTCGAGGCGCGGGACGACGACGGCGAGGTCATCGGCCGCGCGATCGTCCCCGGCGACGCCGAGCCCGGTGAGCCCGTCATCGCGCAGCCCATCAGCGCCGAGACCAGCGTCGAGACCGACGTGATGCTGCGGCTGCTCGCCGACGGCGCCGCCGACCGTGAGACCCTCGACACCGTCGCGCTCATGACGCGCATCAGCGCCGAGCTCGCGGCGGAGACCGACGCCAGCGCCGAGACCGCCCTGGCCGACGCCGTCGACGCCGCCGAGACCTCCTACCTCGGCGTCATCGCCGGGATCGAAGGCGAGGTCGACGCCAGCGCCATCGCCGAGGCCCGCCTCCACGCCTGGGCCGAGCTCGCGACCGATCTCGACCAGGCGACGGACAGCCAGGACGAGAACGACGCCTGGCTCCGCTTCGACGATCGCCTGAACGCCGACGTCTCCACGGCCGTCGGCGTCTCCCTCGACGTCCTGGCCTCGGCCGAGGCCGCCGCGAGCACCTCGTTCTCCGAGACCGCCCGCGCGCCCCTCAGCGTCGACGCCGCCGCTCACGCCAGAGTGAACGCCGCCGTCCGCGCCGCGATGGCCGACCGCGCCGCTCAGCGCGCCATCCTCGACCTCACCTCGGACGCCAGCCTCACCGCCGACCTCGACGCCGCCTACGCCGACTTCATGGCGTCGGTGCGCGCCGCGACCGACGTCGACCAGGTCGACGACGCCGTGGTCGAGATCAGCGCCGCCGTCTCCGGCCAGGGGATGGAGGACGCCTCCGCGTCCATCCTCGGGCGCGTCATCGCCGAGAACGAGAGCGACAGCGAGGCCCAGGTCGCCGCTCAGACCGCCATCTCCGCCGCCGCGGAGGCGGCCGCCGCCCTCGACGCCGCGCTCGACAGTGACGCCGACACCGAGGCCATCATCACCGCCTTCGTGGTCTTCCACGAGGCGGTCCAGACCGCCGTCGACGTCAGCCTCGACGGCGCCCTGTCGACCGACACCGCCGCCTTCGTCGCCAACGCCGCGGCCCAGGCCGGCGGTCACGCCAGCGCCGTCCTCGACGTGACGATCCTCGACGGGCTCGTGACCGGCGGCGTGAGCGTCACCGGGCTCGTGCTCGAGCTCCTCGGCACCGAGCACGGCGCCGACGGCCTCGTCTCGTCCAGGTCCTTCGCCGTCCTCGCCGACGTCGCCACCAGCGCGCTGCTGACGGCAGACGCCTCCGGCGCGCTGAACGTCGTCGCGACCGGGACCGTGGACACCACCAGCGGCGAGATCGCCATCGGCGACGTCACCGAGCCCACCGTCGGGGCGAGCTTCCTGGCTGTCCTCGACGGCAGCTCCGAGGTGCTCGGGATGGTCCACCTCCCGGGCGGCGTCGACGGGACCGAGGACGTCACCGCCGACTCCATCACCCTCGAGACCACGACCGAGGCCGAGGTGCTGCTGCGCCTCATCGCTGACGGCCACCCGGCCGACGCCATCGACACCGAGCGCGTCGACGCCCGGATCGACCTCGCCGTCTCCGCCGCCGTCGAGAGCTCCGCGGAGCTGGCCGCGCTCGCCGAGGCGCTCTGGGTCTCCCAGCAGGTCCACGCCTCGGCGGCCGCCGAGGCGGCCGGGGACGCCTACGCCGAGGCCCTCGTCGACGCCCAGGCCAGCGCCGCCTTCGAGGCCACCGTGGCCGAGCTCGCCGGGACCGGCTCGCTCCTCTTCGCCGCCGTGGACGCGCGCGCCCAGCTCGACAACGCCTTCGATCTCGGGGCCACCGTCACCGCCGCCTTCGACGACGCCGGGTTCGCCGGCGCCCGAGGGATCGCGCTGTCGGCCGCGGTAGACGATCTCGTGTCCGCCACGTCGGACGCCAGCACCCACGCCGAGATCCTGGCCGCCGGTGACGCCTTCGGCGAGACCGTGACCGCGGTAAGCGGCGGGGCGGTCCTGTCGGCGCTCGCCGAGAGCGAGCTCGAGCTGACCGCGATCCAGGAGACCGAGCTCGCCACCGCCGTCGAGGCCGCCATGACCGCGGGCGCGACCTTCGAGACCCAGGTGCAGGCCGCCATCGACGTGACCTCCGGCGAGGACGCCGGGATCGACGTCGCCGGCGCGGTCGACGGGGTCGTCACCGCCGGCGACGAGCTCCAGGCGAGCCTCGAGGCGACGCTCAACCTCGCCGCGCTCGCGACCGTCGGTCCCGACGAGCGGGAGGCCGTCGAGCTCCTCATCGGCCAGGCCGCCGCCGGCCTCTACGGCTCGGCCGGCGTCGACTGAGCCGCGCATCGACACCGAGCTCGCCGACACCGAGCTCGAACGACTCGACGACGAGGCCCCGGAGTCCGCTCCGGGGCCTCGTCGCGTTTTCACAGGCCCGTGACGCCCGCGTCCCAGACCTCCCCACGGGTTGCCCCACCCCGCCCCACGACCCGCACATAACCCATTGATTTCAACAACTCACGCCTGGCACGGGGCTTGAAAGAGCATCCGATCAACCCGACGTGTCGCGCCGTGCGCCGCGGCACCTCGCTCGCCCTTCGACCCGGTTCAGGAGAACGCCATCATGCTCGGCTGGAGTATCGTCTTCTTCATCGTCGCCATCATCGCCGCCGTCTTCGGCTTCGGCGGGATCGCCGCGAGCGCGGTCGGGATCGCGAAGGTCCTCTTCTTCGTGTTCCTCGTGCTCTTCGTGATCAGCCTCGTCGCCAACGCGGTCCGCGGCCGGCGACCTCCCGTCTGATTCTCCAGGACCCCGGCGCGGGATGGCGCACGGAACGCAGAAGGCCCGGAGCTCGCCTGCCGTGAGCTCCGGGCCTTCTGCTTCCGCCGCGATCGGCTCGTCGGTCAGTTCTCGCTGTCGTCGGAGCGCGGCACCAGGCCCTCCTCCTCCCAGCGGCTCAGCTTCCGATAGAGGGTCTTGCGGTCGACGCCGAGGACCTGCGCGGCGTGGCTCTTGTTGCCCCCGCAGGCCCCGAGCACCTGCAGGAAGTAGCGGCGCTCGACCTCCTCGAAGGGGATGAAGCTGTCGATGTCGCCGGGGACGAAGCTCAGCCGGGTCGGGGTGTGCTCGCGCACCCGCTCGGGGAGGTCGGCCACCTGGATGTGGTCGAACCGCGCGAGCGCCACCGCGCGCTCGATGGCGTTCATCAGCTCGCGCACGTTGCCGGGCCAGTCGTACGCCCGGATCCGCTCCGCCGCCTCGGCCGAGATGCCAGCCACGGGCACCCCGTGCCGCTCGGCGAAGCGCGCGACGAACGCGTGGGCGAGCTGCAGCGAGTCGTTGCCGCGCGCCCGGAGCGGAGGCAGGTCGAGCTGCACGACGTTGAGCCGGTAGTACAGGTCCTCGCGGAAGTCGCCCTCTTCGATGGCGACCCGCAGGTCCCGGTTCGTGGCCGAGATGATCCGGGTGTCGAAGCCCACGGAGCGGTCGCTGCCGACGGGCCGAACGCTCCGCTCCTGGACCGCGCGGAGCAGCTTCACCTGCATCGCGACCGGCATCTCGCCGATCTCGTCGAGCAGCAGCGTCCCCCCGTCGGCCTCGAGGAAGAGGCCCCGGCGCGCCTGCTTGGCGTCGGTGAAGGCGCCGCGGGCGTGGCCGAAGAGCTCGCTCTCGAGGAGGTTCTCGGGGAGCGCCGCGCAGTTGACCGCCACGAAAGGTCCGTCGGCGCGCTCGCTCAGGCCGTGGATCGCGCGGGCCACGACCTCCTTGCCCGTGCCGCTCTCGCCGAGGATGAGCACCCCGACGTCGGTCGCGGCCACACGGCGAATGAGCTCCTTGACCTCGGTCATCGCCGGGCTCTCACCCACGAGCTCCGGAAGCTCGCCGGAGGCGACCGCGCGGCGCAGGCGCTTCACCTCGGTCGTCAGCTCCGCGTAGTCGAGGGCACGGCGCACATGGACGTCGAGGACGTCGAGGTCGACCGGCTTGGTCAGGAAGTCGTAAGCCCCCGCGCGGATGGCCCGGATCGCGACCGCCATCGACGCGTGGCCGGTCATCACCACCACCGGCAGCTCCGCGTTCTCGTCGGTGAGCCGCTCGCACAGCGTGAGGCCGTCCATCCCCTCCATCTGAACGTCGGTCAGGACGAGGTCGTAGTGGCCGTCGCGAACGGCGTCGAGCGCCGCGGCGGCGTCGCCCCGGGCGTCGACGGAGTATCCGAGAGACTCGAGGCCGAGCTTGACGGCGTCGAGGGTGGACGCGTCGTCGTCGACGACGAGCAGGCGTGCGGGCTGGCTCATTGGGCCAATGTCGACGAGGGCAACCACGCTGTCAACGGCCTGGGAAAACGCCGAGCGCAGCCAGCCGCCGCGCTGGGGCATCGCGCCCCAGAGCTGCCCCGTCCCGGGACAGCCACGGCGCGCCTCATCGACCTCGCGGCGGCGTCGCTGGCGCCCGCGGGCGATTGGCACGGCGCTCGCAGTGTCTCCATTCGCCAACGGCGCGCCCAGCCGCGCGCCCCACCTGCACCCGAAGACAGGAGATCGCCATGGACGCCCGCGCCCTGACGACGACCTTCGTGACCACGCTCACCCTCGCCCTCAGCGGCGGCGCCGCCCTCGCCGAGTCCGGCGGGACGCTCTACGGCGAGCCCGGCCGCGACGGCTTCACCATCGGCGTCGAGCTCGGCGGCGGCAACCTCGGCTGCTCCGAGAACGACGGCTGCGACGGCTTCGTCGAGGCCGGCAGCTTCGGCCTCCACCTCGGCGGGATGGCCGGCGACGACCTCGCCGCCCTCTTCGACATGTGGTGGATGTTCCACGACGACGGCGACGCCGAGATCAGCCAGGGCATCATGACCGCCGCCCTCCAGTTCTGGCCCATCGAGCACCTGTGGCTCCGCGGCGGCGTCGGCGCGGCCCGTCTCGCCTATCGCTACGACGGCGCCCTGGTCGACTTCGAGGACCACAGCGAGTGGGTGCCGGCCTTCCAGCTCGCCATCGGCGTCGAGCCCATCGCGAGCGAGACCTTCGGGCTCGACATCGCGCTCCGCTACGGCACGGGCTTCTACAGCGACGGCGACCACGAGATCCACAACGGCGCGCTGACCATCGGCCTCAGCTAGTACTGACACGGCCGCCCGGCCCGTGGCGCCGCTCCACCCCACCCCGACCCAACCGCAACCAAGGAGAAGAGAGCATGAACTACGACACCATCCAGGGCCGCTGGCGCGAGCTGAGAGGAGACGTCAAGGCCCGCTGGGCCAAGCTGACCGACGACGACCTCGACTTCGTCGACGGTCGCGTCGAGGCCCTCATCGGACGCATCCAACAGCGCTACGGCGAGGCCCGCGAGAAAGCCCGTGACGCCGTGGACCGCTGGCTCCAGAGCCTCGAGTCCGCCAAGGGCTGAGCGCCGCTCCAGAGCGCGGCGGTGAGGCGGTTCGCCGCCGCGCCCGACACCGGGCGCCTTGGTCTGTGTCGTGCCCGCGTGTTACTTCTCGGGAGGGTCCGCCTCCGCCGGCTGGACCACGGCCTCCGAGCTACACGATGGACGACCGTGCCCTGAACATCCTGCTCGTGGACGATGACGACGTAGACGTCATGAACGTCCGCCGCGCCTTCGCGAAGGCGCAGATCAGCGACCCCATCTACACCGCTGGCGATGGGATCGAGGCGCTGAAGGTGCTGCGCGAGGGACCGATCCCGTCGGAGCGGCGGCTCGTCCTGCTCGACCTCAACATGCCGAAGATGAACGGCATCGAGTTCCTGCGGGAGCTGCGGGCGGATCCCGAGCTGGCCGCGCAGCCGGTCGTCGTCATGACCACCTCGGACGCGGACCGCGACCGCGTCGATGCCTACGAGCTCAACGTCGCCGGCTACCTGCTCAAGCCCGTGGCCTTCGACGACTTCGTCGAGGTCATGGCCACCCTGAACGACTACTGGAAGCTGATGGAGCTCCCCTGAACGACCTCTCCCCGCTCCGAGTGCTGCTCGTCGACGACGACAGCGTCGACCGCGAGATCGTGAGGCGCGCCTTCCGGCGGACCCGGCTTCCGGTGGAGATCACCGACGCCGAGGCCGCCGGGCCCGCGCTCGAGCTGCTCGCCGCGACGCCGAACGCCTTCGACGTCGGGCTCTTCGACCTGCGGCTCCCGGGCCGAGACGGCCTCGAGCTCCTCACCGAGGTGAAGGCGCTCGGGGTCGACCTCCCGGTGATCTTCATGACCGGCCAGGGTAGCGAGGAGACCGCGGTCGAGCTCATGAAGGCGGGCGCCGACGACTACATCGTCAAGGGCCAGCTCACGCCCGAGCGCCTCGCGCGGAGCGTGATGTACGTGATGCGCTTGAGCGCCACCGAGCGCGCGCGGCGCGAGGTCGAGCGGGCGCTGCGCGAGAGCGAGCGGGGCTTCCGCCGGCTCGCCGAGAACCTGCCCGATCACATCGCCCGCTTCGACGCCTCCGGCCGCTTCCTGTACGCGAACGCGCGGCTCCCGTGGCGCGACGCGGAGCCACACATGCTCCTCGGGTGCACCCTCGGCGAAGTGGGGGCCAGCCCTCCCGAGGTGCTCCCCGCCCTCGAGAGCCGACTCGCCGCCGCCCTCGCCGGTGAGATTGGCCAGGTCACGATCTACGCGCCGGTCCGGGTCCCGGTTCCCCGGGACCCGGAGGCGCTCGTCCCGGTCGGCGCGGACGACGCGCCCGACCCGACCGCGGAGGTGCCGCGCTGGATCGAGGTGCGCTTCGTCCCGGAGGAGACCCGCGACGGCGGCTCCCCCACGGTCCTCTCCATCGCGCGCGACGTGACCGCCGAGGTGGCGCGCCTCGAGGAGGAGCGCCACCGAGCCGAGTTCGAGCGCCAGCTCATCGGCATCGTCTCCCACGACCTCCGAAACCCCATCGGCGCGGTCCTGATGACCACGTCCGTCCTGACCAGGAAGTGCAGGCAGATCCACCAGACCGGCGATGCGCCCGCTCGGGATCCGGCGGTCGAGCGGGCGCTCGACCTCCTCGACACCAGCGCGCGGCGCGCGCGCCGGATGGTCTCGGACATCCTCGACTTCACGAAGGCGCGGCTCGGCGGCGGGATCCCGCTCCACCCCGAACGGGTCGATCTGGTCCAGGTCGTGAAGGCGCTGGTCGCCGAGACCCGCGCCACCCACCCGGAGCGGACCATCGAGCTGGTCGCGCCAGGCGAGGCGCTCGGCTACTTCGACGGCGACCGCGTCGCGCAGGCCCTGTCGAACCTCATCGTCAACGCCCTCGCCTACAGCGACCCCGAAGCGGTGGTCGACGTCGACCTCGAGCTCAGCACGACGGAGGTCATCCTCGCCGTGACCAACCGCGGCGAGACCATCCCCGACGACGTGCTGCCGCGCCTCTTCAAGCCGTTTCAGCGGGGCGATACGCCGCGCGGCGACGACACCGTCGGCCGCTCGGTCGGGCTGGGGCTGTTCATCGTCGATCGCATCGTCGAGGGTCACCGCGGGCGCATCGAGGTCCAGTCCGAGTCCGGCGTCACCACCTTCCGCATGATCCTGCCGCGCCGACGGCCCTCCGGGCCCGTCCGCGCCCTCCCCGCCCGCGCAGCTCCGAGCGGCTGACACCCGGCACGCCCCCCCCACGTCCGACTCGCTCGACGACGACGAAGCCCTCATCGCGCACGCCGAGGACGGCCTCGCGCAGGGGCTGAGGGTGTTCGATCGCGCGCAGCCGATCGCCGACAGGCGCGCCCTCGAGGCTGAGCTCCAGCAGGCCCGGGACGAGCTCGACCACCTGGCCCTCGCGGCCGCCGTCAACCGGAGCCGCGCCCCCCGATCGGCCACGTCGGGAGGGTGAGCAGACGCTTGCGACCGCGCCTGGCGTCAGGCTCCGCCGTGGCCGGGAAGGTGAACCGGAAGGCCGTACCGGCGCCGGGCGCCGACTCGACCCAGACGCGGCCGCCTCGCTGCTCGACGAGCTTCTTCACGATGGCGAGCCCGATCCCGGTCCCCTCGACGCGGTCGCGCGCCTCGAGGCGCTGAAAGAGCGTGAAGATGCGCTCGTGAAAACGCGGATCGATCCCGGGGCCGTCGTCGCTCACGGAGTAGACCGGGCCCTCCGGGCTCGGGTGCGCGCCGAGGACCACGCGCCCGCCCTCGTGGCGACCGTGCTCCAGGGCGTTCGACAGCAGGTTCATCCAGATCTGCTGGAGGGGGACCCGAGGGACGCGGAGCGTCGGGAACGCGCCCTCGACGGTCACGGTGACGCCGTCGCGGGGTCCGACCAGCTCGATGACCTCGCGGACGAGGGCCTCGTGGTCGACCAGCTCGGCCTCGACCCCGTCGCGCCCGGCGCGGGAATAGTCCAGGATCCCGCTCACCAGCGCGTCCATCCGCTGGACCCTGGCGACCATGAGCCGGAGGTGCTCACGCCCCTCGTCGTCGAGGCGGTCGCCGGCGTCCTCGGAGATCCAGGTGGCGAGGCTGGCGATGCCGCGCAGCGGGGCCTTGAGGTCGTGGGAGGCGACGTAGGCGAACTGGTCGAGCTCCTTGACCGTCCGCTCGAGCCGCGCGGTCCGCTCGAGGAGCTCGCCCGCCTGCTCGGCGATCGTCCGGTGCGCCTCCTCGAGGGCGTCGAAGCTCGTGCGGATCCGCAGGATGACGTAGAGGGCGAGGAGGAACGCGAGGCCGCCCCCGGCGATGAGCCAGATCCGCGCCGCGGCGGTGCGCTCGACGGCCTCCTCGCGCCGCTCGTGAATCAGCGCCTCCTCGGCGCCGCGCACCTCGCCGAGGAGCCGACGGAGCCGGCGAAAGGCCTCGCGGTCCTTGTGATGGCGCACGAACCTCAGCATCTCCCCGGCCTGCCCTGCCTCGGCGAGCTCGAGGCTGTGCTCGAGCTCGTCGATGTTCTCGTCGAGCAGGACCGAGATCTCGCGGATGCGGCCGTGCTGCTCCGGGTTGTCGGCGGTCAGGAGCTCGAGCCCGTCGAGGGCGCCGGTGGCCCTCGCGCGAACCGTCCGCGCGTCCTCCAGCGGGTAGGTGCTGCCGAGGGCGAGGTAGGACGCCTGGGCGACCTGAGCCTCGAGCAGCGCCTCGAGGACGTCGCGGATCTTGCTCCTCACCTGCAGACCGTGCTCGACGAGGGCCTGGGCGTCGTTCTGACGGGCGAGCCCGTCGAGGCCGAGGACGACCACGACCGGGATGAGCAGGGCGCTGCCGAGCGCGGCCACGCGCTTGGCGCGCATGGACGACGGCAGCCTCGGGCGCTGGACTGGTTCGGGGCTCGGCATGTCGTGGCTCGTGAGTATAGCCCAGACGCTCCGGTGCCGCCCGGCGCGAGTACCCGGGCGCCGAGGCCGCCGCGTGAGCTACACCCGTGGCGGACGCGGGGAGAGGACGCGATCGGCGACCCGGGCGCAGTAGTCGCACGCCGAGCAGACCTTGTCGCAGGTCGTGACCTTGTCCACGAAACCCGCCGGGAAGGCCGTGTTGTCGCACACGAGCTCCGGCCACTGCGGCCCGAGGGGGACGATCTCGAAGAGGTCGGCGGGCCAGGAGCGGTCGAAGTAGGCGCGGAAAACCTTGCGGAGCGTCTCGGAGCTGTCGTCCCGGAAGGCGAGCTTGAAGACGTCGACCCCGCCTTCACGCTCGTAGTAGGCGAGGTCCTCGGGGCGGATGAACGGCCTCCGGACGAGGTCCATCAGGTCCTCGGCGGGCACGGCGCAGGCGTCGATGTCGATGGCCTCGCCGAAGCAGCCGCCGGCCCGCGGCGCGCCGTGCTCACGGTGCACGCTGAGGGTCGCGTGCGCCGCCCAGAAGGGACAGTCGTAGTGGCAGATGTAGGTCGCGAGGAGCTTCACGCGGAAGCCCGGGTAGCGGTCCTTCAGCGCGCGGAGGCGGCGGAGCCCCGCGATGTCGCGGTTCATCTTGCCGGCGACGTTGATCGTCCCCACGCCGAGGCGGAGCATCCGCTCGACCTTCACGAAGGAGTCGAGCAGCAGGTTCACCGACAGCTGGACCTCGACGCCCGGGAGCGCGTCACGGACCGCCGTCACCGCGTACGGGTCGGCGACGGTCACCGCGTCGACGCCGAGGTCGCGGGCGTAGGCGGCGGCGCGCTCGAGGTCCTCGAAGTAGAGCGAGGCCAGGTTCATCAGCAGGTTCGAGCGCACGCCGCGCTCGCGACACAGGGCGACGAGCGCCACGAGCCGCGCCTGCTCGTAGCTGAGCCGGTCGTTCGGGTCGGGGTACCAGTCGCTCGTGTCGTGCTGCGGCGACGCCGAGAAGTAGACCTCCTCGACCTGCCCGGAGGCGATGGCCTCCCGCGTCAGCTCGAGGTCCCCGTTGAAGGGTATGGAGAATCGCACCACGTGCGGACGGTAGCGAACCGCCAGCCGGACGACAACCCCGCGGCGACGGCGCGCGAGAGGCCGTGGTACCCTCGCGTCATGCACCGCACCATGACCCTCGCGCTGGGCCTGGCCGCCCTGGCCGCCGCGCCTGCCGCCCAGGCGGGCTGGAGCGCGTTCCAGCCCGGGGTCGACTACTACTCGGCGACCCTGTCCGGGCCGCGGAAGGTGCGCGGGATCCGCGTCGACCTTTGCCACCCGGGCGTGAGGATGCGCGCCACCACGAGCGGCGAGCGGGGCAAGCGGACGAGCACCTGGGCCTCGTCCAACGCGCACGTGGTGGCGGCGACCAACGGCGGCTACTTCCTCTACGGGAGCTACGCCCCCGACGCCGGGACGGCCAAGGGGCTCGGGGCCCTCTGGCCCGACGCGACCGAGACCACGGCCCGCGGCTGGATGGGCTTCGGCGCCCACGGAATCTGGCACTCCCCCGACTCCGAGGTCAGCCCGCCCCCGGCCTGGATCGACGAGGCCGTCAACGGCGACGCCACCCTCGTCATCAACGGCCAGGCGGTCGACTGCGGCGGCTGCGGCGGCGGGCGCGCGCCGCGGACGGCGGTGGGCTACACGGCGGACCGCCGGACCGTCTACATGATGGTCGTGGACGGCCGGACCTCGGCCAGCGTCGGGATGACCATCGACGAGCTCGCGGTCTTCATGGCCGGGCTCGGGGTCGACCGGGCGATGAACCTCGACGGCGGCGGCTCGTCGACCCTGTGGCTCAACACCGCCGGGGTGGTCAACGCCCCGAGCGACGGGTCCGAGCGAACGGTGGGCAACCACCTCGGGGTCTACGCCCCTGGCAGCGGCCTCACCTATCACTGCCCGACGGGCTACTCGGCGGAGTACGTCGGCGGCGGCTTCTCGGGGGGCGCCTCGGTCACCGTCGAGCCCGGCGACACCGCGAGCGGCTGGCTCGACTTCCGAAACACCGGCAGCGAGCCGTGGACGACCGCGCTGACCCGGCTCGCCCCCTCCCCGCACGACGTCGCCAGCCCCTTCGCCCACGGGAGCTGGCTGTCGGCCGCCCGCATCGTGGCCGTCGACGCGGCGACCGCGACCAACGAGGTCGGACGCTTCGCCTTCACCATCAAGGCGCCAACGGCCGTCGGGACCCACAAGCTCGAGCTCGACCTCGTCCACGAGCTCGTCGCCTGGTTCTCGAGCTCCTGGGGGCCGCCGGAGAAGACCTTCTACCTGACCGTCAACGTCGTCCCGCGGCCGCCCTTCCGGGCGCGGATCGACGCGGTCTCCGTCGACGGCGTCGCCGGGGGCTCGGTGACGGCCGAGACCGGCGCCGGCGTCGTGGCCCGGGTCGCGGTCACGAACACCGGCGACGAGACGTGGCCGGCGGGCGTCGTGCGGCTCGGGACGACCGGGCCCCGGGACCGGTCGTCCGCCCTGCACGACGCCAGCTGGGTCGGAGGCAACCGGGTCGCCAAGAACGCCGACGCGGTGGCGCGAGGCGAGAGCGTCGTGTTCGAGGCGACGCTGCGCGTCCCTGCCGCCGTGGGCAGCTATCACGAGACCTTCGGCTTCGTCGCCGAGGGCGTGACGTGGTTCGCCGACTCCGGCGGGCCCGCGGACGACGCCGTCAGCTTCGACGTCGTCGCCGTCGAGCCGCCCCCGGACCCCGGCCCGGAGCCCGTCGCCGAGCCCGGTCCGGAGCCCGTCGCCGAGCCAGCCCCAGAGCCCGTCGCCGAGCCCGGCCCGGAGCCCATCGCCGAGCCTGGCCCAGAGCCTGTTCCGGAGCCGGCCCCCGAGGCCGTGGCGGACGTGGTGGAGGCGGCCCCGGACGTCGTCGTCGATCTCCCCGACGCGCTGGGCGACGCCACAGCGGACGGGCACGGCGCCGACACCGGCCGACCGGTGCCCACGTCCCCAGTCGCGCGCCCCGTCCGGGAGATCGCGCTACACGAGGACGCCGCCGCGGGGGGCTGTACGGGCGGCGGCGGGCCTGGCGGGGTCGCCGCACTGCTGCTGCTGCTCGCGCTCGGGCTCAGGACCCGGCGTCGCGCTCCCTCGCGCTCCAGTCGCCGCCGCTGATTCGGGGTCGGCCGGCGACCGCGTCGGCCGGCAGGACGTAGGCCTGAGCGAGGCGGCCGTCGTGGAGGCGCACCGCGACCCGCTTGTAGAAGTGCGGGTGTCCCTCGAGCCGGTCGAGCGCGGCGAGGGTCGGGCCGTCCACCCGATAGACCTCGCCGACGATGGCCGTGTCGCCCCCCGGCACGAGCGCCGGGTAGGCGCCAAGATCCACGAGCTCGAAGCGCGGCTCGGTCCTCGCCGGGCCGAGACGCTCGTGCCCGGCGAGCAGGTCGTGGTTGGCCTCGCCCGCCCGCAGCGTCCCGTAGACGAACACCGTCACTCGCCGTTGCTGCACCAGCGCGTCCTCCTCGAGCGTCCTGTCGATTGGACCAACGATACTATAACGAACGCGCTACGAGCGCGCCCGAGGTGCCGCCACGCCACCGGCCGGCCGGTGACACAGTGGAACCAGCTGAGCTCAAAGCACTTTTGGTGCGCCGTCTCGAACGTGGGACATCGCGGGACGGATTGGGCCGGGGTCCCTCGACCCCGGCGCTGGGGTGTGATGCCCTCGAGAAACCGCGTCCAGTCGGGCCCGAGAGCGCGGCTCCGAGCGACCGGACCGAGCAATCGCTCGGTGTGAGACTCATCCTGTCGCCTTGGCACACGCCTTGCGATGTGGCCGAGCGCCGACGCCGAAGCGGTGTCCAGCCGAGACCGCGAGCGCCGCCGGCACCACCACCCACAAGGAACGAGAGCGATGAACCACCCGACCCTCTTGGTCTGGGAGGGGCGCTGGCCCCTCACCGACGATCTCGACGTCCAGGTCCGCGTCTTCGAGGACCACCGCGGCGCCTATCGCCTGACCCTCGAGTACCCTCCCCTGCCGGTCGCCGGCGAGCCCTGTGACGGGTTCGACGTCACCGCCGGCACCGACCTCGGCTGGGACGAGGTCCTCGACTACCTCGCGCGCTGCCGGATGACCGACGGCTGGGAGCCCGCCTCACCACCGCCGCGCCCACCGGCCCCGACGCCGGTCGACGCTCACGCAGCGGGCGCCGCCCGCCGGACGCTCTTCCGCCCCGCCCCGCGGATCCTGGCCAGCCCGCGCCCCCGGAGGGTCGGGCCGTGGGTCGTCGGCGGGCGCCGACGGGTCTCGGGCATCACCTGGACCGTCCCGGAGGCGGACACCCACGACGCGGCCTGAAGGCGTCCTCCGACGCCGGTGTCCGGGACCTGTCCGGCCCGCCGGCGGGGAGCGCCCCGCCGGGACCGGAGACCGCTCGGGTCTCCGGTCCCCACGGTTGGGGAGTCTCGACCCCGGCGTTCGGCCTCGACGGCCCTCCTCGGCGCCGTCCGCCGACGTGGACACGAGGTCCTCGCGGCGCGACCGCTCTTGGCACGGTCCTTGAGTAGTCGCCCGGCGTCCAGCGACCCACGGCGGCCCCGCCCGCCAACTACCCGAGACGAGGAGCCGTCGATGACGACCATCTGGAGCACCACCTGCAGCGACGCGATCGAGGACGTGGACGTGACCATCCGGATCGAGCGCGCCGCCGACCGCTTCGATCTGCACATCCACTTCCCCGCGCCCTGCCGCCGCCCCGAGCTCGGCCCCATCGACGTGCTGCTCCGGGACCTCCGGTGGACCGACGTGCTCGTCTGGTTCGACCGCTATCGAGCGCGCCACGGCTGGGTCGCGCCTCGTCCCCCCGCGTCGCCGCCCCGCCCGCGCCGCCGGGGCCACGACCGCTCGGCCCGGGCCGAGCGCCCGCGCCGGACCTACGCGCGCACCCAGCCCTGGGGACCGGCCGCGCCGCTGGCCTGCGCCAGCTGAGACCCAGCCCCAGCCGAGGCCGGGCTCGCTCGTCCCTTGTCGGCAGGCGCGCCAGGTGGGACAACGCGCGCGGCGGGAGGAATCCGATTCAGTCACGCGTTCGCCTCCGTGCCGTCGCGCTACCGCGAACGTCCCGCGGCGCGAGAGGAGCGACCGATGTTCGAGCAGGACGCCCCCCCGTCCGACCCAACCCCCGACGAGCTCGCGCCCCCGGCGCGTCAACGCGGCGGCCCGTGGCTGGCCGCGGTCGCGACGGCGGCGCTGGTCGGCGCCTTCTTCGCGGCGCTCTCCACCCACGACTTCATCCTGCACCTCGACGGCCAGATCCACGCGATCCACTGCTCGGTGATGCCCGGAGACGACGTCGTCGTCGGCCAGAGCGGCTGCAAGGACGCGATGCTGTCGCCGTGGAGCTCGTTCTTCCGGCGCAGCGTGTGGGGCGGCCTCCCCGTCAGCCTCGCCGGTTTCGCCGTCTTCGCCTTCGTCGCGGGGCTCGCGCTGGCGCTCCTCGCGCGCCGCGAGCGGACCCGGCACGACACCTTCTTCCTCTTCCTCGCCAGCATGGTCCCGGCGACGGCCAGCGTGATCTGGGCCGCCATCTCGGCCACCCAGCTCGGGGCCTTCTGCCAGGTCTGCGTCGGGATGTACGCGTCTTCCGCCGCGCTGCTCGTGCTCGCCGTGATCGCTCACGTCCGGGCGCAGCCCCCGGCCCCGACGCCGCGGCCTTGGGGACGGTGGGCGCTCTGGTTCGGCGAGGGGGTCGCGGTGGTCGCCGGCCTGGTCGTCGTCTACCTCGCCCTCGTCCCGGGCGAGCGAAAGAGCCTCGACGGGTGCGGGCGCCTCGTGACGACCGAGGACGAGCGCGGGGTCCTCCTGCGGGTCCCCGGCGAGGGAGTAGCCCCGGCGCTCACCGTCATCGACCCGCTGTGCCCGTCGTGCCGCGCCTTCGAGGAGCGCCTCGAGCAGAGCGGGCTCGCCGACGAGCTGACCCGCCGGGTGCTCGTCTTCCCGCTCGACTCGAGCTGCAACTGGATGGTGAAGCAGAGCCTCCACCCCGGCGCCTGCGCGGTCAGCGAGGCGATGCTCTGCGCGCCGGAGCGCTGGACCGAGGTCCTCGACTGGGCCTTCGCCGAGCAGGACCGGCTCCTGACCCTCGGCGCCCACGATCCGAAGGCCGTCGCCGAGGCGGTCGTCACCCGCTTCCCCGAGCTGAAGGGCTGTGTCGGGACACCGCGGGCGAGGGACCGCGTGACCAGCAGCCTCCGCTTCGCCGTGGCCAACGCCCTCCCCGTCGTGACGCCGCAGCTCTACGTCGACGACGTGAAGGTCTGCGACGAGGACACCGATCTCGGGCTCGAGTTCACCGTCGACCGAATGCTCAACCGCCGCGCCGAGGCAGGAGCGATGCCGTGAAGATCCTCCTCACCCAGCTCCCGCTCCTGCTGTCGCTCGTCGTCCCGGCGTTCATGGTGTCGGGCTGGCTCGGCGACGCCGAGCAGAGCCTGCGGGTCAGCGAGCCCGGCCCGAAGCACGTCGCCGTCGCGGCGATGGCCGAGGAGGGCTACTGCACCCCGGAGCTCAAGCAGATCGTCCGGCGGGTCGCCGGCGCCTGCGGCCTCCTCGACGCCCAGGGCCGTGGCTGCCAGCCCGCCGACGCCGCCAAGATCGTCCAGCTCGATCCCTCCGACTTCAACGCGCTCTTCCTGCCCCTCGAGGACCGCGTCCACATCATCCAGTTCGACAACCGCTCCTCCGAGCTCGATCCCGCGGCGCGCTCGGCGGTCGACGCGGCCTGGTCCGATCGCGGCGGCGCCTCGTTCTTCTTCGTGGTGGCCCGCGCCTCGCCGGACGGCGCCAGGGCGCTCAACCAGAAGCTCTCCAACGCGCGCGCCACGGCCGTCCTCGACTACCTCGAGGCGCGCTACGCCGATCCCGACGTCAGAAAGCGCGTGGGGCTCCTGTGGCTCGGCGAGGAGTTCGCGCAGCTCACCGCCGACTTCTGCGACTGGAACCGGAGCCGCGCCGGCGAGGAGTGTGATACCACCCAGATCAACCGCAGCGCCTTCATCGCCTGGATCGACTGCAACATCTGAGGACATGACCGACTCATCGCGCCACCTGCTCGCCGTCATCGCTGCCCTCGGTGTCCTGGTCGCCGGGTGCGACGAGAAGAAGGACGCCCCGCGCCCGCCCGTCACCGAGGGCCGGGTCGCCGCGGTCAGCGCCGACAGCCAGGCCCTGACCTCGTTCTGCGACGCCCACTGGCCCGGAGCCGGTGAGCGCGGGGCGAAGGTGTTCACCGGCCCGGCGCTACGCGACGCGGGGAAGCCGGCGGCCGCAGGGCGCTGGCGCTGGGTCAACTTCTGGGCGACCTGGTGCGCCCCGTGCCTCGAGGAGATGCCGCTCCTGGCGCGGTGGCGGGACGGGCTCGCCAAGGAGGGCCGGCCCCTCGCCCTCGAGCTGTGGAGCGTCGACGAGGACGAGGACGCGCTCGCCGAGCGTGTCCGAGCGGGGATGCCGGGCACGGTCCGTCGCGTGAAGAGCCCCGAGGCGCTGGCCGCCTACCTCGGCGAGCTCGGCCTCAGCCCGGACTCCGCGCTCCCGATCCACATGCTCGTCGACCCCGACGGCCACCTCCGGTGTGTCCGCGTCGGATCGGTGCGCGCCGACAACTGGGGCACGGTCCGAGCCGTCCTCGGCTTGTAGCGGGCGCGCCGCGCGGCTCAGGCCGCGGCGGCGACGGAGGGCTCCTGCAAGGTCACGGTGAAGCAGGCGCCTCCGAGCGGTGAGGCGTCGATGCCGACCGCGCCGCCGTGCATCTCGGCGCACAGCCGGACCGACAGGAGTCCGAGCCCGATGCCGTCCTCGCGCGTGGTGTAGAAGGCGTCGAACAGCCGCTCCCGTAGCTCCGCCGGGATCCCGGGCCCGTCATCGTGGACGGCGACGACGACGCCGGTCGGGCCGTCCGCGTGGGCGTGGACCTCGACGTGTCCGCCGCGCCCGGCCGCCTCCATCGCGTTCAACGCCAGGTTGACCACGACCTGGTGCACGAGCGCGGGATAGACGCGCCGGCTGATGTGTCCGTCGGCGACTACCTCGACTTCACACGCGTTGAGGTGCGTCTGGGTCCGCAGGAGCTGGGCCGCCCCCCGGACGAGCTCGGAGACGTCGACGTCCTCGGCCTCTCCGCGCTTGGTCACGCGGCCGCTGACGCCGAGGCGTTGAGCGAGCTCGGTCCCACGGGTGATGGCGCTCCGCATGTCGGAGACGACGTCGTCGCGCTCGACGGTCGGCGTCGGGTCCGCGAGCTCGTGGAGCCCGGCGGAGAGCACCGTCAGCACGTTCTTGAAGTCGTGGGCGATCGTCGCGGCGAAGAGCCCCGCGGTCGCGCGGCGCTGGGCCGCGAGGAAGGCCACCCGGCTCCGCTCCATCTCGGCGGCGGCCCGTCGGGCGCGCGTGAACAGAAAGAACGCCCCCACGAAGAGGAGCAGCGAGGTGACGGCGACGAACAGGAGCCCCTTGAGGACCTCGATGTCACGGAGCTCCTCGACGTCGACCGCCGAGCTCGCCGCCAGCGTCCCGGAGACGACGATGTAGGCGCCCCCCAGCAGCGCGTAGATCCCAGCAAGGAGCGCGGCGTTCCTCCACGGCTGCTTCATCGCGGGCCTCCGTCGTGCGTGAGGCTGCACCATCGGACGCCTCGGTGAGATTGCCAATAGCGGACGTCACCCTGGGCGCCGTCTCGTGCTCTTCGCGGGCTCCATCGGTCCTCTCGATCCGGAGGGGACGAGCCCTGCGCCGCGTGCGGTGGCTGTGCGACCTGGTGCTGGGTCGACTACGCCGCGGCGGGGGCCCGTCCCCGGAGACGACTCGCGTACGCGCGCATCGCGTCACGCAGCTGGGTAAAGGACTCGAGGACATAGAGGATCGGTTGGTAGTGATCGATCTCGAAGGGCGTCGCGAGGACGGCCTCGAGGTCGAAGGGTCGGCGGTCGACGTCGGGCGACGTCAGGGCGTAGCGCCCCTCGCCCTCGCTCGACACGAGGCCGGAACCGTAGAGCTTGAGCTGGCCGTCCTCGCGGATGAGGCCGAACTCGACGGTGAACCAGAAGAGCCGCGCGAGGCGCTCCACCTCGTCGGGCGCGTCCACGTCCTTGGCCGACGCGCCGTACACCTGGAGGAACTCGGCGAACGCCGGGTCGGCGTGCAGCGGGACGTGGCCGAAGACGTCGTGGATGATGTCGGGCTCCGGCAGGTACGCCATCTTCTCCCGAGGACGGACCGTGGTCGTCGTCGGGAACTCGCGCTCGGCCAGGAACGCGAAGAACTCGCGGGCCGGGATGTAGCCGGGGACCGCCACGCTGGACCAGCCGGTCAGCGGGGCGAGGCGGGTGTTCACGTCGCGCAGGTCCGGGAGCCGCTCGGTCGACATCCCGAGGCGCTCGAAGCCATCGAGCCAGACCCGCGATCCCGATCCGACGAGCTGCTCGAGCCGGTGGCCTACGACCTCACGCCACACCGCGTGGTCTTCGTCGGTGTAGGCCGAGAAGTCCTGTGCGCTGCGGTACTGGAGAACGTCTGCGCTCATGCCGAGCCCTGTAGCAAGTACCGTTCCAGTGCGGATTCACCCGCCCACCGACAGAGCACAACCCGCTGATATTGCGACACATCAACAAGCACGACCGCGCCCACGACCCGTGACCCGCGGTCCGCGACCGCCCCTGACGCTGCTCCGCAACCGGGAGATCCGCGTCTTTTCGCACAGCGGCGTGGGCGAAACCCACCACGGCCGACACGGAACCGCGCGGGCGGCGGCGCACGGTCCTTGACGGTCGCCGCCGCGGGCGCGAAGTTCGGCCCATGACGACGCCCGCCCCCTCCAAGATGACCATCGACGACATCCTCGACAGCCTCGAGTTCCTCGACAGCTGGGAAGAGCGCTACCGGTTCATCATCGACCTCGGCAAGCAGCTCACGCCGATGGACGACGCCCTCAAGACCCCGGCGACCAAGGTCGAGGGGTGCATGAGCCAGGTGTGGATGATCGGCCGCGTCACCGGCTCACCCGCTGTCGTCGAGCTCGTCGCCGACAGCGACGCCATCGTGGTCCGCGGCCTCATCGCCGTCCTGATGACGCTGTACTCGGGCAAGTCGCCGGAGCAGATCCTCGCGACCGACATCGACGATCTCTTCGACCGCCTCGGGTTCGCGAGCCACATCAGCGTGAACCGCCGCAACGGCTTCTACGCGATGGTCGAGCGCATCAAGGGGATCGCGCGCCAGGGCTGAGGGCTGTTTCCCGTCTCGTGACGTCGCGGCTCGCGGCGTTCTCGGCGGCCCGGGAGCAGCCTAGATGAACCGCGGCGGCGCGGCTCCGAGGAGCCCCTTGCACTTGCAAGGCGTTTGCAATAAGCTCACCTCATGAACCGCGTCACCGATCAGACCCGCTCCCTGGACGAGATCCGCCGGGCGCTCCGCACGGCCGGCCTACGCGTCACCGCCTCCCGGGTGGCCGTCTTGCGGCTCCTCGCCACGGCGACGCGCCCGCTGACCCACCAGGACGTCGTCGACGCCCTCGTCGACAACCCGTGGAACCGGTCGACGCTCTATCGCAACCTCATCGACCTCGCGGACACCGGCCTCGCGCGGCGCACGGTCTTCGGCGGGCTGGCCCGCTTCGAGCTGACGGGCCGCTCCAACTCCTGCACCGAGCACCCCCACTTCGTGTGCACCGAGTGCGGCGGCGTGAGCCACCTCGAGGGGGTCCTGGTGCGGGTCGAGGGGCAGGACCTCCCGGGGTCCGTGTCCGACGGGCGCTACGAGGTCCAGCTCCGCGGCCGCTGCGACGCTTGCGCATGACGTCGGGTGAACTACCGCGCAGGATCGCCATCTCTGGCGCTTCCGGTCTGGTGGGGACGGCGCTCCACGCGGCGCTGTCGGCGCGCGGAGACACGGTCGTCCAGCTCGTCCGCGGCCACGCGACGGGCGGCCCGCAGGAGGTCGCGTGGGACCCGGCGGCGGGCTCGATCGATCGGGCCGGGCTCGAGGGGCTGACCGCAGTCGTTCACCTCGCGGGAGCCGGCCTCGCCGACGGTCGCTGGACCGCGGCGCGCAAGGCGCTGATCCGATCGAGCCGGGTCGACGGGACGCGGCTCCTCGCGGAGTGTCTCGCGTCGCTCGAGCGACCACCGGCCGTGCTCGTGATGGCGAGCGCCGTCGGCTTCTACGGGGACCGCGGGGACGAGAAGCTCGACGAGGCGAGCGCCGGCGGCGAGGGGTTCCTCGCCGAGGTCGTCCGCGACTGGGAGATCGCCGCGCTGCCGGCCGAGAGCGCCGGGATCCGCACCGTCAAGCTCCGAATGGGCGTGGTGCTGAGCCGTGACGGCGGGGCGCTCCCGAAGCTGCTGACGCCGTTCAAGCTCGGGGTCGGTGGCCGCGTCGGCGGGGGCGATCAGTGGATGAGCTGGGTGGCCATCGACGACGTCACGCGCGCTTTTCTGCACGCCATCGACGACGAGGAGCTCAGCGGGATCGCGAACCTCGTGGCGCCGAGCCCGGTCCAGAACCGGACGCTGACCAAGACCCTCGGCCGCGTCCTCCGTCGGCCGACGATCCTGCCCGTGCCGCGCTGGGCGGTCTCGGCGACCCTCGGCGAGATGGCCCGCGAGACGATCCTGGCGAGCGCCCGCGTGCTCCCCAAGCGCCTCGAGGAGCGCGGCTTCAGCTTCGCGTTCCCCGAGCTCGAGCCCGCGCTCCGGCACGTCCTCGGCCGCCCGGGCTGAGAGGGTCTTCGACCAGCCTCCCGCTGGCGTCGGCGCGCCTCGGGCCGACTGGACACCGGCCGCCCGGTGACGGAAAACGGTGTCGCTCCGCTCGTGGAGCGCGACCCGAGGAGGAGGATACCGTGGTGGCTCGCCTGTCCCATCTCGTCGCGTGCTCGCTCGCCCTGCCCGTCCTGGCCTGCGCCAGCGCGCCGCCGCCCGCGGTCGACGCGCCAGCCGTCCTCGATGATCCGCTCGCCGAGGTCACGCTCGCGCCGCTGCCCGACTGGACCGACCGCTACGCGGGCTCGAACCCCGGGGACATGCGCTTCTTCGAGATCGGCGCCCTGATGGAGCGCTACGGCTTCAGCCGCCTCGAGGCGGTCGAGGTCCAGAACCACTTCCGGGACGAGAGCCGCGCGGGGGCCGCGGGTGGCCCCGCGGTCTGGTTCGAGACCGCGCTCCAGCGCGTGAAGGCGGGCACGCTCGAGTGCGGCCACGGGGTCGAAGAGCGCCTCGCCAAGGCGCCCTTCATCGTCGTCTTCGATCTCGACGAGACCCTGTGGGACCAGCACATCGAGCGCTTCGACGGCTGTCACGACCTGGCGCTGACCGGCGCGAAGGGCAAGACGCGCCACATCCAGCTGACGCCAGGCTGGCGCGAGGCCCTCGAGCGCGTCCGGGCCCTGGGCGGCGAGGTCGTCCTGTTCTCGGCCAACCTCGACGACCCGACCTGGGCGGCGCTCCGGGCGTGGACCGTCGACGGCACGCCGCTACCGGACCGCGAGGGGCTCGTCACCGCGATCCTGACCAACAGCTACCTCGTCCGCCAGTCGAAGCACGAGGGCGCCGGGCGCGCCAACCCGCGCCGAGGCCACCCCGTCATGGAGGCCTCCAAGGATCTCCGCCTCTTCGATGAGACCCTCGACCGCGTCATCATCGTCGACGACAACCCCAAGCGCCTCTTCCAGCCCCGCAACACCCGGTGGTTCCCGCCCTTCGACGCCGACGCCTGGTGCGCCCAGCGCGACGAGAAGACCCCGACGGCGGTCGCCTATGGCAACGGCCTCACCCGGGTCGTCGACGAGATCGAGAGCGCCGTCACCTGGATGCGCGAGCACGGCGGGACCTTTGTCGCGGCCTATCTGCCGTTTACCATCGCGGGGCGCGAGCACGTCCGCTTCCTGCAGGTCGGCGCCGGGCTCTCCGAGGAGGCCGCGGTGAAGTGGGTACGCGAGCACCCCGACGAGGTCGACGACTGATCCCCGAGGGCCGTTCCAGCCGATATGTTCCAGCGACTCTCCCACCGCCGCCGCGCGACTTCGGCGCGCCACGATCGCGCCCCGTTCTGGGTCTACGCGCACCGCGGCGCGTCCGCGGAGCGCCCCGAGAACACGCTCGAGGCCTTCGAGCTGGCCCTCGAGCTCGGCGCCGACGCGCTCGAGACCGACGTCCACGTGACGCGTGACGGGCACGTGGTGGTCATCCACGACCCCACCGGCGAGCGGACCTGCGGCCGGGCGGACGCCGTCGCCGCGACGGACCTGGCGACGCTGCGCGGCTGGGACGCCGGCTACGGTTTCGAGGCGCCCGGCGCCAGCCGACCCTTCGCCGGGCGCGGGATCCGCGTCCCGACCCTCGCGGAGCTGCTCGAGCGCTTCCCCGGGATCCGGGTGAACGTGGACATCAAGGCCCACCGGCTCGAGGCCGTGCTCCACGTGGTGAACGCCGTGATTCGGGCGGACGCCGCGGACCGCGTGCTGCTGACGAGCGCGGACGACCGTGTCGTCCGGCAGGTGCGCCGGGCGGACTACCCGGGCCCGACCGGGATCGGCCGCAGGGGCGCCATGCGACTGCTCGTCACGCCCGAAGCGCTCCTCCGCTGGCGCCGTCCCCCCGGGGACGCGCTCCAGATCCCGCACGCCATCCGGGGCCGGACGCTCGGCCGCGAGTGGCTCATCGCCCGGTGCCATTCCGTCGGCGTTCGCGTGGACTATTGGACGGTCAACGACGCTGAGATCGCGGCGCGACTCGTGGCCGCGGGAGCCGACGGGATCATGACCGACGACCCGCGTGGGACGGTCCCGGCGATCCGCGCCGCGCGCGAGGCGCTCGAGAAACAGGCTTGAGCAAAGCCGGGAACCTGCCGTTGGGGGGTTGCCAAGGTTCGGTTGGCGGGCATCAATGGAGCGTTCCGGGGCGGACGCAGGTCGGGGATTCGGCCGACGAACGATGTTGTTCGCCCCCAGAGACGAGGTGAGGGATGGAGCTGCGGACGCGTTGGACGAGGCGGAGTGGAGCGCTCGTTTTTGCTGGCGCCCTGGCGCTGGCCCTCGGCGCCTGGGGTTGCCCGGGTGAGTCGAGCGAGGGCGAGGGCGCCGCTGCGACCGAAGACGCGGAGGCCAGCGCGCCGGAGGACGACGGCGCCGGCGAAGCGACCACGGCGCCCGCGGCGACCACGGCGGCGGGAGTCGACGCGACGACTCCGACCTCGTCGGACACGGCCGAGGCCGGCGCCCAGGAGGCGGACGCGGGTGAGCCGGCGGCCGGGGTGACGGTGTCGAAGGGCTACGAGGAGTTCCGCCTCGACGGGATCTGCGTGGCCCTGTCCGGCGACGGGCTCTGGCTCGCGGCGGGCGACCTCGGGGGGCGGGTCACCCTGTGGAACACGAAGACCGAGCGGCTCCTCATCCAGGACACCCTGCCCGAGGGCAACCGCGTGAGGACGGTCGGCTTCGCCCGAGTGGCGCCGGTGATGGTCTCGGGGGCGTTTCAGGCGCCCGACGCGCCGTTTCGGGTGTGGCAGATGCAGCCCGCGGGCTTCCGTCACACCCTCGGCAGCATGCACTTTCAGGCCCGCCAGCTCGTCATCGACGACGCCGGCGAGCTCCTGCTCGGCTTCATGGACGTCGGCAACGAGACCAACAAGATCGGCGTCTGGGGGATCGACGACGGCGAGCTGCGGCTGGCCGCCTCCCACGACGGCGAGGGCTTCGTCAGCATGAGCGGTGACGGACGCACCGTCGCCGCCGCGGGGCAGGACGGGACGCTTCGGGTGTGGCGCGCTCGCGCCGACGCCGTCGTCCCGGCGGTCCCCGACGGCGCCAACCCCGACGCCGGGAGCGCACCGCCGGTCGCGAAGATGGAGCTCGTCGCCACCAAGCGCTTCGAGAGCGCGGCGACGCTCCAGCGGCTCCTGCTCTCCAAGGACGGACGCGCGATGTGGGGCGCGGCCGGAAACCAGGTGTTCCACTACACCCTCGACGGCCCGCCGACCCTGGCGAGGACCGTCACCATCGGCGCCCCTGGCGGGGTCATCCGCGGGCTCGAGCTGCTCCCCGATGGCCGCGCGGTCGCGGTCACCCGCCCCAAGAAGGGCGGCGTGCGCCTCTGGGACGTCGACGACGGGCACCTCCGGGTGGACGCGCAGAGCGGCTGCCGCTGCGAGGCCTACGCCCTGTCGGGTGACGGCAAGAGCCTCGCATGCGACTGCGTCCCCGAGGCGTCGATCCGCCTCTGGCGCCTGCCCGACGGGGCCTGACCACGACCAGCTGACCGCCCGACCACGGTCGCCGGTCAGTGGAAGTCTCGGCTGCGCACGTTCTCCGGGCGGACCTTCGCCTCGGGGACCCAGATCTCGTCGACGATGACGTGGACGACCCCGCGCTCGCTCTGGATCTTGCCGGTCACCCCGAGGAAGGTCGTCGTCTTGGCGATGAGGGCGTACTTGTCGAAGACCTTCCGCCAGACGACGGCGTTCACGAAGCCGGTCTCGTCCTCGAGGGTCATGAAGGTCACCCCCGAGGCGGTCCCCGGGCGCTGACGGCAGATGACGACGCCGGCGTAGCGGACGCGCCGGCCGTTCGGGAGCCCCTGGATCGTCCGGGCGTCGGGGATCCCCTGCGCCCGCAGCGACTCGCGCAGCGGCATCAGCGGGTGGCCGCGGGTCGAGTGGTGGCTCGCCCGGTAGTCCCACGCGATGGTCTCGAAGGGGTCGAGCTTCCGGAGCAGCGGCAGCGCCTCCTCCTCCTCGAGGGGGAGCGGCTCGTCGGCGACCTTCGCCGCCCCCTCGATGGTCCAGAGGGTCGTCCGCCGGTCGAGGCCGAAGCCGTCGAGGGCCCCGGCCTCGACCAGCAGCCGTAGCGCCCGCTGGGAGAGCCGCGTCGCTCGCACCAGCTCGAGGAGCGAGCCGAACTGCGCGCGCACGACCCGCTCTCCCTCGGCCTCGCTGAGCCCCTTCACGTAGCGGAGCCCCATCCGGATCGCGAAGCGCTCGCCGGCCCCGGGCAGCGGCTCGAGGGTGCAGTCCCAGTGGCTGTGCAGGACATCGATCGGCCGGAGCTCGATCTGGTGGCGCTTGGCGTCCTCGACCAGGGTCGCCACCGAGTAGAACCCCATCGGCTGCGCGTTGAGGAGGCTACAGGTGAACTCCGCGTGATAGTGGCACTTCAGCCACGCGGTGGCGTAGGCGATGAGCGCGAAGCTCGCGGCGTGGCTCTCGGGGAAGCCGTACTCTCCGAAGCCTCGGATCTGGTTGAAGATCCGCTCGGCGAACTCGCGCGCGATGCCCTTCTTCTCCATCCGCGTGATGAGCCGGTGGCGGTGCTTCTCGATGGCCCCGCTCCGCCGCCACGCCGCCATGTCGCGCCGGAGCTGGTCGGCCTCGCCCGCGGTGTAGTCCGCCGCGACCACGGCGAGCCGCATGACCTGCTCCTGAAAGAGCGGCACCCCGAGGGTCTTCTTCAGGACCGGCTCGAGCGCCGGGTGCGGGTACTCGACCGGCTCCTCGCCGCTCCGCCGCCGCAGGTACGGGTGCACCATCCCGCCGGTGATCGGCCCCGGGCGCACGATCGACACCTCGATGACGAGGTCGTAGAAGCTCGTCGGCCGGAGCCGCGGCAGCATCGCCATCTGCGCGCGGCTCTCGATCTGGAAGACCCCGACCGTGTCTCCGCGGGTGGCCATCTCGAAGGTCGCGACGTCCGACGGGGGGATGCTCGCCATGTCGAGCTGCACGCCGCGGTGCTCCTCGAGGAGGTGAAAGCAGCGGTCGAGGTGGGCGAGCGCCCCGAGCCCGAGCAGGTCGACCTTGAAGAGGTCGAGGGCCTCGACATCGTACTTGTCCCACTGGATGACCGTCCGCCCCTCCATCGTCGCGTTCTCGATGGGGACGAAGTCGTGCACGGGCTCGTGGCCGAGCAGAAAGCCCCCGGGGTGGATCGAGAGGTGCCGCGGGAAGTCCTGGATCTCCCGGCTCAGCTCGAGCAGGTGGGCGTAGGCCGGCGACCGCAGATCGAGCCCCACCCGGCGCAGGTTCTCCTCGTCGAGGCCGTCGTACCACGAGAGCTGCTTGGCGAAGCGGTCGAGCTCGGTCTCGGGCAGCCCCAGGGTCTTGCCGACGTCCCGGATCGCCGAGCGCCCCCGGTAGCGGATGACGTTGGCCACCATCGCCGCGTGGTCCCGCCCGTAGCGCGCGTAGACGTGCTGGATGACCTCCTCGCGCCGCTCGTGGGCGATGTCGAGGTCGATGTCCGGCGGCTCGGCGCGCTCGCGGGACAGAAACCGCTCGAAGAGGAGCTCGAGGCGGATGGGATCGACCGCGGTGATGCCGAGGCAATAGCAGACCGCCGAGTTCGCCGCCGACCCGCGTCCCTGACACAGGATCTTTTCTTTGCGGCAGAAGCGCACGATCTCCCACATCGTGAGGAAGTAGCCGCCGTAGTCGAGCTCCTCGATGAGCTCGAGCTCGGTCTCGAGCTGCCGCGTGACCGTGGTCGGGATGTCGGCGCCGTAGCGGGTGTGGGCCCCCTCGAAGGTCAGCTGGCGCAGCCGCTCCGCCTCGCTGGTCCCGTCGGGGAGGCGCTCGCTCGGGTAGCGATAGCGCAGCTCGGCCAGCGAGAACGTGCAGCGCCCAGCGATCTCGAGGGTCCGCGCCGCCGCCTCGGGATCGTCCTCGAAGAGCCGGGAGAACGCCGCGGGGGACTTCAGGTCGTGCTCGGCGTTCGGCCTCAGGAGCCGCCCGGCGGTCGACAGCGTCGTCCCGTGGCGGATGCAGGTCAGGACATCCTGGAGCGGGCGCCGAGCCGGCTGGTGATAGAGGACCTCGGTCGCGGCGACGACCGGGATCCCGTAGGCACCCGCCCGCCGCCGGAGGCGCGCCTCGGCGGCGAGCTCGAGGTCTCTCCGGTGGCGGGCGGCGACGGCGTAGAGGCGGTCCCCGAAGGCCTCGACGAGCTCGTCCACGAGCCCGGGATCGGGCTCCTCGGTGGCGGTCAGCAGGCTCTCGGGGCCGCCCCACAGCGCGATGAGGTCGTCACAGTCGGCGGTCACCTCGTCCCAGTGGACGACGCTCTCGCCCTTGTCGGACCGGCGTCGGCCGCGGGTGATGAGCCGGGTGAGCTGCGCGTAGCCGCGGCGCCCCATGGCGAGCAGCACGATCCGCGAGCCGTCGTCGACGGTCATCTCCGCCCCGATCAGGAGCTTCACCCCGAGCTCGCGCGCCTTGGTGTGGGCGCGGACGATGCCGTAGACGCCGTCCCGATCGGTCAGGGCGATGGCCGCTACCCCTTGCACGTGAGCGGCCTCGACGAGCTCGTCGGGGTGGCTCGCCCCCTCGAGGAAGGAGTAGTTGCTCTTGCACCACAGGGCGGCGTAGCTCATGGCGGACACACAGACAGGACCTGCCTCCTCGTCACATCGGGCGGCGCGCGCATCAGTCGACCCGCCCCTGCTCGTACCAGCGACGTCGGCGGCGGTCGTAGAAGACCCACAGGATGTCGCCGCGGAGGGTCCGGGCGAAGGCGTACTCGCGGTGGACCTCGGCCTGCCACCAGCCCCCGGAGAGGATGTAGGGGCCGATCACGTCGACGATCGGCCCCTGGCGGGGATCGCGCGGCTGCCAGCCGTCGTTCCGGAGCTCTCGCGGGCGTGACGGCAGCGCCAGCGGGCGCGGCAGGATGCGGCGGACGAGCCCGCGCGGGGCCCGCGGCTCGCGCGGCTGACCCGGGAGCGGGGCGGACTCCCCCTCGCGCAGGAGGCGCCGCGGCGGCCTGAGCTTGTCGACCGGGACCAGCGCGTAGCGCGACTTGGGGAGGTGCCCCGAGCGCTCGGCGTAGACCCCCACGGCGCCGTCGCCGAGCTCGGCCCGGATCCGCGCCAGCGCCCGCTCGGCCGCGGCCTGGTCGCGCCGCGGCGCCAGGGCGAAGAGCCGGAGCTGCTCGGGGGTGGCCGCGACCTCGCGGGCGGCGAGCTCGACCGCGATCACCCCCGCCGAGAGATCCACCGACTCGAGCCGGAGCCGCACGAGATCGAGCAGGAGCGTCGTGTCGAGCGTCGGCGCGGCCGGGCGGAAGCGGTGGGCCTGCTCGGTCGCCTCCCCTACCCCGCCGTCGAAGCGGATCGCCAGCCGCAGCTCGGCGACGACCGCGTGGCGCTCGCCGACGAGCTTCACGAGCCCGTCGAGGAGCCGCTTGAGGCGGAACAGGAGCCGGTGGGCGTCCCGCTCCTCGAAGTCGTCGAAGGCCTCCGCGGCGACGGCGGGGGCCACCTCCTTCACCGGCGCCAGAGGGGCGAAGAGGTCCCCGCGCGCCATCCGGTGGAGGCCGTGCACCTCGACCCCGTACCGCTTGAGGAGCCCCCCCGGGGGCAGCGCCACGAGCTCGCCCACGGTCCGCACCCCGAGCCGGTCGAGCCGCTCGCGGACCCGCGGCGCGAGGCCGAGCCGCGACAGCCTCACCCGCTCGACGTGAGCGCGCTCTCGCCCCGGGTCGTCGAAGACCGTCACCCCCCGCGAGGAGCGCGCCGCGGCGTAGGTCCCGAAGCGCGAGAAGCCGACCGCGACCGACGCCTCGAAGCCCTCCGCGCCGAGGGCCTCGCGCACCGCCTCGCCCCACCCCGCCAGCGTCGCGTGCAGGAGCTCGAGCCCGGTCGCGTCGAGCCAGAAGATCCCTGGCTCGTCCATCGAGGGCTCGACGTTCGGCGTCAGCCCCCGGAGCGCCTTGACCAGCCCCGCTACGACGGCCCCGACCGCCGCGGGCGGGACGACGCTGGCCCTGAGCCCGCGTACCAGCGACAGCGCCGTCGCGTAGCGGAGGCCGGGCAGGATCCGCTGCTTCCGCGCCTGCTCGTTGGCCCACAGGATCGTCCCCTGGGGGCGGTCCTCGTCGACCACGACCACCGCCTCCCCCGCCCACTCCGGGGAGCGCCCGAGCAGGATCTGGAGCGGCAGCTCCGCCACGTCAACGCAGGCCAGCCGGTCCATGGCACGTCTCGAGGTAGCGGGCGCCGGGGCCCCGGCGCTTGTCCTTGAGGACGCTGAGGCTACACCGAAAGCTCCCGTCGTCCGCGAGCGTGCGCTCCGCGGCCCCGCGGAGCGACACCAGCGAGCCGATGGACGGCGCCTCCGCCGCCTTCTCGGTCAGGCACAGGATCGCCGTCCCGTGGTGCTGCGCGAGCCCCGCGATCCGGGTCTGGAGCGGGACCGGGAGCTCCGCGTCCACGCCCAGGTCGAGCACCACCAGGCCGAAGGCCCCCGAGCGCAGGAGGTGCGTCGCCGCCCGCCCCGCGGGCCCCAGCCCGGGGGTGAGGATCACCGGCAGCGCCCCGAGGTCGACCCCGCCGGCGGCGGCGTCGGGCGGGAAGAAGCCGTCCGGGCGCGCGCTGATCCAGGCGACGTTCTCGCCGCGCTCCTGAGCGTCCGCCACCAGGCCGAAGGCGCAGGTCAGCCCCGCGCTCGCCCCCTCGCCCGAGATCTCGACGAGCCGGCCCTCGAGCTCGGAGAGCTCCCAGCGCTCGCGCGGGGGCTCGACCCGATCGCTCACGACCGGATCGTCGGGCACGCCGACGAGCTCGCGCGCGGCTTCGGGGAGGAGGTTCATGACGATCGCGGACATTCGAGGCATCTCCTGAGCGCTACTCTCCCAGGCTACTGCACGTACGTTCAGGTATCAAGTTCCATCCCTCTGCAGGACGCCTCCAATGCGGCGAGGCGTTATGCTCCGCGCATGAGCCCGACCCACGTCATGTCCGCGCTGTTCTTCTTGCTCCTGGTCCCCGCCTGCGGCCACGGCCGCGCCGCTCCCCCGGAGATCGACGCGGTCCTCACGCCGCGCTCCGACGGCGGCGCGCGCGACTACGAGCTCGGCGTCGCCTTCGAGACCGGCCAGGGGGTCGCCAGCGACCTGGCGAAGGCCGCCAGCTACTACGATCGCGCCTGTGAGGCGGGCCACGCGCGAGCGTGCAACAACCTCGGCGTCCTCGCCCAGGACGGCCGCGGGATCGCCCGCGACGTCACGCGGGCCGCCGATCTCTTCGACGCGGCCTGCGCGAGGGCGCTCCCCGACGGCTGCTTCAACCTCGCCCTCGCCTTCGCCGAGGGCGCCGGACGCCCCGCCGCTCCCGAGCGGGCGCGGGCGCTCTTCACCGAGGCCTGCGACGGCGGACACGTCGACGGCTGCGTCAACGCGGCGGTGCTCTGGCTCCACGAGGAGGCCGGCCCGACGGACCCGACCCGCGCGGTGGCCTGCCTCGGGACCGCCTGTGACAAGGGGGACACCGGCGCTTGTCACAACCTCGCGCTGCTGGTGGACAGCGGGATCGGCGGGCCGGCCGACCCCGAGCGGGCCCGCGCGCTCTTCGCCAAGGCCTGCGACGGCGGCGACGCCCGGGCCTGCTTCAACCTCGGCGTGGCCTGGGACCACGCCGAGCGCCCCGAGGAGGCCCGCTCCGCCTACGCCAAGGCCTGCGCAGCCGGCGTCACCGAGGCCTGCGCGAAGGCCGAGTAAGAGGGTGTTGGGTTATTCGGACCGAGCCAGGCGCCGCGTCGTGGTTCCAGGTGGTTACGCGACGAGGGAGCGTACACCGTACGTGACCGAGGAGCGGAACCGCCTGGGACCACAAGAGCAAGCCTGGCGACGGGAGAATATCCCGACACCCTCTAACTACCACTCGCCCTGGCTCGGCATCGACGCCCAGGGCTCGCGCGGGGGCTGCGCCTCGCCGCGCTGCAGGAGCTCGACCGAGATCTGATCGGGAGAGCGGACGAAGGCCATGCGCCCGTCGCGCGGGGGGCGCAGGATCGTGACGCCCTGAGCGACCAGGCGGTCACAGGCGGCGTAGATGTCGTCGACCTCGTAGGCGACGTGCCCGAAGTTGCGCCCGCCGCCGTAGGGCTGGGTCTGGTCCCAGTTGTGGGTCAGCTCGAGCTCGGGCTCGCCGGGGGCGGTCGCGAGGAAGACGAGGGTGAAGCGGCCGCTCTCGGAGTTGCGGCGTCGGGTCTCGACGAGGCCCAGCCCGTCGGTGAAGAACGCCAGCGCGCGGTCGAGATCGAGCACGCGGATCATGGTGTGGAGGTAGCGCATCGTGGCCTCGGGCTAGTCGAGGAAGAAGTCCGGCATGAACTTGGTCGTGCCGGGGACGACCGCGTAGCCGTCGAGATCGGTGATCCCGGCGGAGGCCAGGACCTCGTCGTCGATGAAGAAGTTGCCGGTCGTCTCGCGGCTGGGGCTCGTCAGGACGTGCCAGGCGGCGTCGGCCATGATGTCGACGGTGCGCGAGGCCTTCATCATCGCGTCGCCCCCGAGGAGGTTCTTGACCGCCGCGGTCGCGATGGCGGTGCGCGGCCACAGGGCGTTGACCGCCACGCCGTCCTTCTTCATCTCCTCGGCCATCCCGAGCACGCACATGCTCATGCCGTACTTCGCCATCGTGTAGGCGACGTGGTTGGCGAACCAGCGCGGGCTCATGTTGAGCGGCGGGGAGATGTTGAGGATGTGGGGGTTGTCGGCCTTCTTGAGGTGCGGCAGGCACTTCTGCGAGCACAGGAACGTCCCGCGGGTGTTCACCTGGTGCATCAGGTCGAAGCGCTTCATCGGGGTCTGGAGCGTCCCGGTGAGCATGATGGCGCTGGCGTTGTTCACCAGGACGTCGACGCCGCCGAAGGTCTCCACGGCCAGCTCGACGGCGCGCCCGACGGCCGCCTCGTCGCGGACGTCGACGACCACCGGCAGGGCCTTGCCGCCAGCCGCCTCCATCTCCTCCGCCGCCGTGTAGATCGTCCCCGGCAGCTTCGGGTGGGGCTCGGCCGTCTTCGCCGCGATCACGATGTTCGCGCCGTCCTTGGCCGCGCGGAGCGCGATCGCCTTGCCGATGCCCCGGCTCGCGCCGGTGATGAAGAGGGTCTTGCCGGAGAGATCTGCCATGACGCCGCCTGGTTCGCCGTTGACTGGTGGGCGCGCGGAGACGTCCCCGCGCCGCGCCGTCATAGCACGGCCACGGCGAGCCCCAAAACGGCGGCGGGCGACCTCCGGCTCGCCTCGCGAGCGGTCCTCAGGCGGTCGCCTCGTGGGGCTGCCCCTCGTCCTCGTTGGCGCGGGCGGCCTGCCTCGCCGCGGCGCGCTCGCGGCGGGCGGCGGCGCGCTCGAGGTCACGCACCTCGCGCGCGGTGCCGACGTAGGGGACCCGCGTCCCCATGACCTCGTCGAACCACGGGTGGGTCACGCACCAGTTCTTGTCCTGATCCGGCCCCATGTGGTGGTCGTAGTGCCACGGCAGGTGCTCGCGGGCCCACTCGGGGTCGAGGTGCGAGCGCTTGTGGAGCCGGTAGTACCGCACCATGCTGTACCACATCGTCCCGGTGTAGAACGGCGCGATGGGCAGGAGCGGCAGGTGGGCCGCGGCGAGACCCAGGATGCCGAGGACCTCCTTGCTCTGCGCGTTCCAGCCGAGCACCGACCGCTCGTAGTCGGTGTCGCGGTGCGCGTTTCGGCGGACGTTCCGGTGATGATCGTGCCAATGGAAGCTCCAGAAGCTACCCTTCCGCTTCCCTCCGCGCGCCCCGTGGAGGACGTGCTTGTGGATCCACCACTCCGACGCGTTGGAGACGGCCAGGGCCAGGGGGATTCCTATCATCGTCGCACCTCAAAAACGTGACCAGGCAGTCATCTTAATTTTCACCTACCCATGATGTCGAGCAAAAAACCTCCGCGCGCGGCCCGCCCTGCCGTGCGCCGCGTCCCCTCGCAGCGCCCCGGGCCCAAGGGCGGCAAGCGCGATCAGAACCGCCGCCGCCGCCTCGCCGAGCTGTGCGACGCCGCCCTCGAGCTCTTCCTCGAGCGCGGGATCGAGGCGGTGACCATCGACGAGATCGCCCGTGCCGCCGGCATGGCGAAGGGCAACTTCTATCGCTACGTCGAGGACAAGCGCGACCTCGTCGACGCCCTCGTAGCGCCGCTCGCCGCCGCGGTGGACGCGGCGATGGATCGCTGCGAGGCGACGACGGGCGCGGCGACGGACGTCGCCGGGCTCAACGCGGCCTACATGGCCCTCGCCCTCGACCTCCTCGCGGCCTACACCGCGCACCGTGACGTCGTCCGCCTCTACCTCCAGGAGGCGCGCGGCCCCGGCTCGGGCGCGCGCGCCCCGGTCGCCGAGCTCGAGGCCCGCGTGACGGCGCGGACCATCGCGCTCACCCGCGTCGCCCACGAGCACCAGCTCCTCGCGAAGATCCCCCCCGAGGTGAGCGCGCTGGCGGTCATCGGCGCCACCGAGCGCCTGCTCCACGCCCACCTCCGCGACGGCCTCTTCGACGACGAGGCGCAGATCGCGACGAGCCTCGTGCGCATGGTGATGGAGGGGATCGCCGGCTGAACGACCGCCGCTTTTCGCTGCGACGCACATTCCCCAGGGGCGGTTCGTCGATCCGAAAACCGTCAACATCTCACACGTCTCCGCCGAAGATCCCCTATGCTGGCTACACAAGGAGACGTGTACCGTGACCTTCCCCGCCCGAACGCTCCTGATCGCGCTCGTGCCGCTCGTCGGTGCGTGCGTGGAGCATTCGGACTTCCTGGAGTCCCAGAAGGTCAAGACCTGGGAGAACCAGTGTGACGGGGAAGCGCCGCTCTGCCTCGACGCCTGCGGGACCTCGCCGCCCATCGGCGAGGCGACCTGCACCAACACGGCGTGGACCTGCCCACGCGGCATCCGCGACGACCTCTGCTGCGACCCCATCGCGCGCCCCGACACCTGCGAGACCTGGACCGTGCCGTGCTCGTCGTCCGAGCCGTGCCCCGGAGGCTACACCTGCGTGCACTCGCGCACCCACCCGGTCCCGGCCGACGACGGGGTCTGCCGCCTCGGCGAGCTCCAGATCCCGGCGCCGCTGACGCAGTGCAACGACGCCGGCCTCACGCCCCCCGCGCTGCTCGGCAGCCTGGATGTGGCGCCCATCAAGGTCAACGGGGTCGTCAACGTCGACATGACGTGCGAGGATCGTCGCTGCGACGCCAGCGACCCGTGCTGTCAGGCCTGCGCCGGCGCCTATATGATCGAACTCGTCGACGAGACCCATGCCGAGCGCGTCACCCTGCCCCTCCGAACCGAGTCCATCGCCTGTGCAGGCACGAACTGCGGCTACACCTGCTCGCCGCTCCAGCCCGGGCGCAGCTACGTCGTCTGGGGGATGTTCGTCCCGCGGACCAGCGCCATCGCCCCCGGGACGCTCTACTACAGCGGCCACTGCGAGCGCTGAGCGACGCCCACGCCGTTCATCGACGCTCGCTGCGGGCATCGTCGCGCTGCTGATGACGGGGTGCATCGAGCGTCCGGCGCCTCCCGCGTCCGGGGCTGGTCCCGCTGGCGCCGGCGAGCCGGCCGAGGTCGTCGGGACGCCAGCGGAGGACGCCCCGTCCGAGGAGGAGCGCGCGGCGATCCTCGAGATCCTCCGCGAGATGGCAGACCGTCCGAAGTGCAACCGCATCATGGGCTGCCCCGGCGCGGTGAAGCTCGCGGGCTACGGGCGCGCCATCGTCCCGGGGCTCGCCGACGTCCTGGCCCAGAACCTCCGCGCGGACGGCTACTGGTACTTCGAGCTCATCAAGCTCCTCGGCCAGTCCAAGGACGCGCGCGCCCTGCCCATCCTCCACGCGCTGCTCGAGGACCCGAGGCGCTGGGAGGTCCCCATCCGCGCCGCGCAGGCCATCGGCCGCCTCGGCTTCGCCGAGAGCCGCGCCCCCCTCGAGGACGCGCTCGGGCGCGCGGTCGAAGGCGACAACGTCGCCCTCCAGGCCGCCGTTCACGGCGCCCTCACCCACGTCGCGCCGAGCGAGGCCGACGCCCATCGAGACGCGCTCCTCGCGCTCGTGCCCCAGGACGCGGCGGCGGTCGAGGCGACGCCCCCCGTCATCCTCGACATCCTCGTCGAGGAGGTCCGGATGGGCCGCATCCCGCGGGCGCTCCCCGGCGTCCGGCTCGCGGTGATGAGCGACAACCGCTTCGTCCGCGCCCAGGCCCTCGACACCCTCGCCCGCCTCAGCGACACCGGCGGCATCCCCTACGCCCTCGCCCGCCTCGACGACAAGCTCCCGAGCGTGCGCCGCAAGGCCCTGACCGCGCTTCAGGAGATCACCGGCATCCGCACCATGACCGACCCGGCCCAGTGGCGCCGCTGGTGCGAGAAGAACGGCCTAGCCGAGATCCCCGAGTAGCGGGACGCGTGGGCGAAAGCGGACGGGTGGGCGGACGCGGAAACGGAAGCGTGGGCGCAGGCGAGAGCGGACGCGTGGGCGCAGGCGAGAGCGGACGCGTGGGCGCAGGCGAGAGCGCAGGCGTGGGCGCAGGCGAGAGCGCAGGCGTGGGCGCAGGCGAGAGCGCACGCGTGGGCGCCAGCGAGAGCGGACGCGTGGGCCCCCAGCGAGAGCGTGGGCCCCAGCGAGAGCGCACGCGTGGGCGCCAGCGAGAGCGGACGCGTGGGCGCCAGCGAGAGCGGACGCGTGGGCCCCCAGCGAGAGCGGACGCGTGGGCCCCAGCGAGAGCGCACGCGTGGGCGCCAGCGAGAGCGCGTGTGGGCGCGAACGCCGTAGGACGTTCGCGCCAGGCCGCTACGGGCTCAACGGCAGCGGGCGCGGAGCTTGGTGACCGCGCCGGCGGGGATCGGGGATCGACGCGAGGCCTCGACGGCCGCGTCGAGCGCCTTCATCGCGGCCTCGCAGTTGCCGGCGTCGATGGCGCTGACGATCGCCTGGTAGGCGAGCGACGACGTCCAAGCGACCTCGGCCGCCGAGCCGTCCATCTGCTGGTCCGGGACATCGATCTGAATGACGCGCTGCCCTCGCGGCGCGCGGCGCACTCGCGGCTCGACGACCGCGTCGCGCTCGGCCTGAGCCGTGGTCGCGGCGATCTCCACCGACTCGCCCGCCGCGATCTCACGCATCGCGCCCGTCCCCTCGATCACCCCGACGCGACCGCGACTGACCGCGACCCGGGTGGCGCCGGCGTCGTCGCGCGCGACCGTGAAGATGGTCCCCAGGACGCGCACCGTGACGTCGCCGCTCCGCACCTCGAACACGTCCTCGCCCTGGGCGCGGTTGACGTCGCAGGTCACCTCACCCGAGACCACCTCGAGGGCCAGCTTGTCCGACCTCCAGTCGATCACGCGCACCGCCGAGTCCGCGGCGATCGTCACGTGGTGCCGCCCGAAGGCGTCGATGGTCCGCGCGGCGTCACCCGCCTCGAGCACGTCACCCGAGGCCACCGTGAGCCCGACGCCACCTTCGGCAGCGGCGAGGATCTCCGGCGCCGGAGCGAGATCGGGAGCCGGCGCTGGCTGCACGATGGCGACCTGCGGGGCCGTCGGCTGGCTCACCTCATCGAGCGCGAGGGCGCTCGCGCGGCCGACGTCGGAGCCCTGCCCGCCCTGCACGATCGCGAAGGCGACGACGATCGCCGCCGCCGCTGCCGCGGTCACCAAGGCCGTCCGGAGCCACGGGCGGCGATCCGCGATGCCACGGTCGATGCCCTCGCGAATCCGTACCCAATCGTTGGGCGACAGCTCGCCCTCGGTCTCGAGGACGCGCCGCGTCCGCCGGGTGACCCGATCGAGCTGGCGGTAGCGGTCGAGCAGCGCGCCACACTGCGCGCAAGTCGCCGCGTGGGCCGCGTGCGCTTCATCGAGGGCGCTCAGCGAGACCGCCTGCGCGATCGCCCGCTGTGTCTGGGAACAAGCGCTCATGTTGCTTCCCTCTCCGGCACGACCCGACGACGCGTCAGGTCGGCCATGACGTCGCGGCGCGCCGAGAGCAGCCGCGAACGCACGGTGTTCATTGGGATGTCGAGGATGTCGGCGATCTGCTGTGGATCGAGCCCCTGCAGCTCGTGGAGGACCCAGACGACCCGCTTCTTCTGAGAGAGCTTGTCGACCGAGGCGTAGACCTCCTCGAGGATCTCGCGGTCTTCGAGCTGCGCGGTCAGGTTTCGTCCGCTCGTCTGCCGCTGGTCCTCGTCTCCGGTGAGACCGAGGGTCAACCAGCGGTGTCGCTTCTTCTTCCGCAGGTGTTGCAGCGCGACGTTGACCGCGATTCGATAGATCCAGGTGGACAGCTTGGATCGCCCCTCGAAGCGAGGGAGGCAGCGGTGAATCTCGATGAAGACGAGCTGAACGACGTCCTCGATCTCGTCCGACGCCCCGAGGACGCTCCGGACGGTCGCGAGGACGCGACCGCGCTGCTCGCGATAGACGGTGTCGAAAGCGAGCACGTTGGCCGCCGCGTCGTCGTCTGCGATGACGGTCTTCGTCCTGCTCAAGATGCTCGCGAGCGGCCTATCGCTCGTCTCCTGGTAGGTCGCAACCAACCGCGCGTCCTCCCCTGCCGAATCGAACTGCTGATCTCGGTCATGGGTTGTCCGCAGGCGGCGTGTTGATCGATGTGATGTCGACTTTTTTCCGGGAGGGGAGTCGTGGCGCCTCCCCTTTGACACGACCAGCTTGCACTTACCATAGTCGTGTTTCGGGAGAAACCGGCGCCGAGCGGGCGCCGTGGCACGCGAATCCACCCGCGGAGGACACTTGAGACGGTCCCCAGGCCAGCTGCTCGCCGTCCTCGTGACGAGCGTCATCGCGACGACCACCGCGTGCACCGATCTGTTGCCGGTGAACCTGCCCGACCCACCGGAGCCGGCCCCGGTCAACAACGTCCCGTCCTACCCGAGCGAGGACACCCTGCCGGACGACGGCCCGGTCGACGACGGCGTGCTGCGGCTGAGCGCGGTCGAGCCCGACGAGGACGACGTCGCCGGCGGCACCGACGTGATGGTCACCGGCACCGGCTTCAAGGACGGGCTCCAGGTCGTCTTCGGCGCCTCCCCCGCCCTCGACGTGTTCGTCATCAACCAAACGACGGCCATCGTGACGACGCCGCCCCACCCGGCCGGGCGCGTCGACCTGTCGGTCTGGCACCCGGACGTCGATGACGCGGCGCCGCAGGTCCTGCCGGCCGCGTTCCGCTACCACGCGGACCTCACGTTCGCCGCCGTCGAGCCCGCGGAGGGCGACATCGGCGGTGGCGAGCCGCTCGTCGTGACGGGATCGGGCTTCGCGCCCGGGACCCGCTTCTTCGTCGGCGGTCGCCCGGCCATCCGTCAGGCCCGGGTCGACGACGGCATGCTCACCGGCCTCGCCCCGCCCGGCGCGGCCGGCCGTGCAGCCGTGCAGATCATCGGTGAGAACGGCGTCATCGAGACCCCCGAGGCCTACCGCTACCGCGAGGCCCCGCGCGTGGACCGCCTGCTCCCCGTCGTCGGGCCACCCTCCGGAGGCACCGTCGTCCGCGTCGACGGCGCCGGGCTCGACGCCGACTCTCTGGTTCGCTTCGGCGAGCGAGACGCCGAGGTCGTCCGCGCCGCGCGCGACGGCGCCTGGATCGAGGTCATCGCCCCGGTCGGCTCGCCCGGCGCCACCGCCGACGTCACCGTCGCCAGCACCTGGGGCTCCGCCGTCGCCCCCGGCGCGTGGTCGTGGATCGACGAGGGCGCCGACCCGCTCGTCCTCGCCTGCTCGTCCTTCTACCCACAGCGCGGCACCGAGGCTGGTGGCGAGACCGTGGCCATCGCCTGCCGCGGCCTCGACTACGGCGTCGATGTCCGCTTCGGAGACGTCCCGGCCGAGGTCGTCGAGACCGACGCCGCCGGCGGCCAGGCCCTGGTGGTCGCGCCCGCCGGGACCGGCGAGGTCGTCATCTCCGTGACGAGCCCCTTCGCGACGGTCACCCTGACCGAGCCCTACCGATACGAAGGCGCGCCCGGCGTCACCGTCGACGCCGTCGCCCCGGCCCAGGGCGATCCGGCGGGCGGGACCCCCGTCACCGTGACCGGCGCTGGCTTCGAGGACGGCGCGCAGGTGTGGATCGGCGCGCTCCCGGCGGCGGAGGTCGAGGTCGTCGACGCCGAGACCATCACCGCCAGGACGCCGCCAGGCGCCCCTGGGCGAGCCGACGTCATCGTCCGCCAGTCCGGCGTCGAGGCCCGCCTGACCGGAGGCTTCGACTTCATCGGCGGCACGCTCGACGTGCACCTGGTCTCGCCGCCCACCGCGGCGCGCGCCGGCGGCACCTGGCTCCGGGTCTATGGGACCGGGTTCGCCGCTGACACCGTCGTGACCATCGGCGGAGAGGCCTGTGAGGTCATCGCCCGCGCGTCTTCGGCGGAGCTGAATGTCCGCAGCCCGAAGCTCGACGTCGGGACCTACGACGTCATCGTCTCCGGCGGCGGGCGCGAAGCCGTGCTCCCCGCGGCGTTCACGGTCTTCGACCCGCGCAGCGGGTACGGTGGGACCTGGGGCGCGCCCATCGACGAGACCCTCAACGTCACCGTCTGGGGGAGCGGCGGCTACGGTCCGGTCGCCGGAGCCTTCGTGGTCGCCGGCGCCGAGGGCGAGCCGGCGGCCACAGGCTACACCGACGAGAACGGCCAGCTGACCTTCAGCACCCCGGGCTTCCGTGGCCCCGTCGAGCTGACGGCCTCGAAGCAGGGCTTCACGAGCTACTCCGTCGTCCACTTCGACGCGACCAACATCACGGTCTACCTGCGCCAGGACCCCGTCCCGCAGACGCCGTCCCAGGGCAACGGCACCTCCAACCCCGGGCCGCCCCCCAACGCCATCCTGCGCGGCAAGGTGCTCGGCCTCGGGAAGTACGTCGTCGCGCCGCCGGGCGAGTGCGCGGCGGTCGCCATCGACGGAACGCAGCACTGCGCCGCCTGCGAACCCGAGATCGGCTGCGTCGAGGGCGACGGCTTCGGCTGCGTCGACCTCGGTCTCCAGGGCAGCTACTGCACGGCGAGCTGCAGCGTCGACGCCGACTGCCCGACCGGCTACGCGTGCGGGGCGACGACGTCCGGGGCGCGATGCCTGCCCTCCCCCGGCGAGAAGACCGCCTATTGCAACGTCACCACGACCAGCCTCTTCGGCTACGAGTACCCCATCCAGGAGACGGCCTGGGTCACGCCCGGCGGGACCTATGAGCTCGACTCCCGCCGGCTCGGCGACCTCGCGATCTACTGCTTCGGCGGCTACCGGACCCCCGACGGGGTCTTCACGCCCACGGCCTTCGGCGTCAAGCGCCACGTCTTCGCGCTGTCCGCCGCGGTTCAGGAGGGGCTCGACGTCGAGCTGACGCACCCCCTCGACCGAACCTTCCGCCTCCAACTCCAGGATCCTCCGACCTGGCCCACCGGGGTGCTCCCGCCGCAGATCATCATCAGCCTCGATCTCGGCGCGGACGGCGTCGTGCCGTTCTCCCGCAGCTACCTCGACGCCGGGCAGGACGTGTGGCTCGCCCCGCGGCAGCTCGCGGCGCTCTCGGGCACGGTCTACGACGCGAGCTACTTCTTCTACACGACCATCCAGGCCGACATCAGCGGCGCCTACCCGCGCTCGTACAATCTCGTCCAGTACGTGACGAAGGTCGTCGAGGACCGCCTGCCGGTCTTCGAGGACGGCGCGTGGCGGCTCGACGGGACTCAGCTCGAGCGCGACCTCAACGCCGCCTGGGGCCGCCCCGACGGGCACGCCTACGCGGTCGGCGAGGACGGGCTCATCCTGCTCCTGTCCAACGGCAGCTGGACCGAGCAGTCGAGTCAGACGGAGTGGACGCTCCGAGCGGTCGACGGCCGGGACGGCCAGGACGGCTGGGCGGTCGGTGACCGCGGCACGGTCCGTCACTGGGATGGCCTCGCCTGGCACCCCGTGGACGCGCCTCTGGACGACTATCAGGCGGTCGCCGCGGTCCCGAACAGCGACGAGGTCTTCGCCGCCGGCAGCGTCCGGCTCCGGCGCTACTCCCAGGGCACATGGACGGTCGCCGGGCCGCCGGCGCTCCAGGCCATCCGCGGCCTCGACGCCCTCGACGACGGCCGCGTGGCCGCGGTCGGGACGGTCTCGCGCGCGTTCTCGCGGGGCGCCGACGGCGTCTGGTCGTCGGTCCCGGTCAGCGGCGCCGCGGAGGTCACGCTGCGCGCGGTGTACGTCGACCCGTCGGACGGCCGCTGGACGGTCGTCGGCGACGACGGCACGGTCCTCGAGGGCGACGCGAGCGGCCTGGTCGCGGCCGACGTCGACACCACCGCGGACCTGACCGCGCTCACGGCGACCGCCGACGGCGGGCTCGTCGTGGTCGGTGATGACGGCGTCGCGCTGTGGCGAGGCGAGGACGGCTGGCGGACCGAGACGATCCCCGGCTACCGCTCCCGGGCGCTCGGGGTCATCGCGCCCCCCGACGGTGGGCCCATCCGGGTCGTGGGCAGCGCGGCCTTCATCCTCGGCCCGTTCCTGCACTTCCCGATCATCACGGCGCCCGTCCACGACGCGGCGATCAGCGATACCGTCTTCGCGTGGACATGGACCGGCGGCCCAGCGAGCCAGCTCAGCCGGCTCATCCTCTACCCCGAGGCCGGCTCCTCCATCTGGGAGCTCGTGGTCGACGGCGACGTTCGGGCGGTGACGCTCCCGGATATCCGCGCCGTCGCCGGCTTCGACGCCCTCGGCAGCGGCCGCCGACGCCTCGAGGTCACCCGCATTCTCCACCCGAGCTTCGACATCGACGGCTACACGACCCGCGACTTCAGCATCTACGCCCGGGACTCGTGGTCGGTGAACCAGTCGACGTTCTACGCGCCGTAGACTGAGCCCTCGGAGGCGCGGGCGGACGCGCAGGCGTCGGCGGACGCGAAGGCGTGGACGCGGGCGGACGCGAAGGCGTGGGCGGACGCGAAGGCGTGGGCGGACGCGAAGGCGAAGGCGTGGGCGCGGGCGAACGCGGACACGGAAGCGAAGGCGTGGGCGGACGCGAAGGCGTGGGCGCGGGCGAACGCGGACACGGAAGCGGAGGCGTGGGCGGACGCGGAAGCGGAGGCCTGAGCGGACGCGAAGCGGAGGCCTGGGCGGACGCGAAGCGGAGGCCTGGGCGGACGCGAAGCGGAGGCCTGAGCGGACGCGAAGCGGAGGCCTGGGCGCGGGCGGAAGCGGAGGCGTGGGCGAACGCGCAGGCGTGGGCGCGCGCGGAGGCGTGGGCGCGGGCGGACGCGCAGGCGAAGAGGCGCGAGCGGACGGGGAGGCGTGGGTGGACGTGTTGGGGAGGCTGACGCGGAGATCGCATGACCCCAGACGTACGAAGGCCCGCACGGGTGCGCGGGCCTTCGTGGTGAACGCAAACGCGGCGCGCCGCCGCCGGCCAGGTCAGACCAGGTCGCTCCGGCGACGACGGACGAGCGCCAGGCCGCCGAGGAACAGGAGGCTCAGGCCCAGGGGAGCGGCCTCGCCGCCGCCCTGGCAGCCGAGGACGGCGATCTCGTCTGCGCCGTCCGGGCTCGCGGCGAAGCTGTCGTCGTACTCGCCGCCCTCGCCGGCACCGGGGCCAGCGCCCATCGCGGGGTCATCGCAGTAGAGCAGGCCGCCACCTATCGGCACGCACTTGCTCGCGTCGTACCAGTCGTCGCCGTGGGGCTCACCCTCGGGCGCGGGCGCACAGTCGCAGTCGATCGGCGCCGGCTTCGACGTCTTCGCGCCGGTCTTGGTCATGGTCGTCGACTCCACGCCGGGCTGAGTGGTCGTGGGATCACACGCCGCCGGGCGCCGGGTACCGTCGCCGGTCTTCGAGCCGTCGCCATTGACCATGCTCGTCGGCAGCTTGCCGACGGTCACGATGATCCCGGCCGCCGCCGGGACGGACCACCCCACCAGACCCGCGAGGGCCAGGGAGGCAAAGACCTTGGTGAGCTTCTTCATCACGGGTGACTCCCGGACGGTGACTGTTGTGCAGGTACGCCCGCGGCGCGAGGCCGGGCCGGCGTCGACGGGACGATCGCGAAACCCGCCGCGCCGCGACCCTCTTCCGGGGGCGCGTTGGAGATGAAGGTCTCGAACAGCTCACCGATCTCCGCGGCGACTTCCGGGTCGACGCGCATCTCGGCGATCCAGAGATAAGCCGACCGCGTGGACGGCGACTCGCTGCGCTGGCCCGCGGCCGCGCGCAGCACACACAGGAGCTCGTTGAGGAAGCGGTCCCCGTTGGCGGGGCGCAGGATCGTACAGTCGGCCGCGGCGGCGAAGAACACGCTGAAGCGCTCGCTCTTGTCGCTCTCCGGCCGGTTCGCGGCGTCCACGACGGCCGGGTAGAGCGACTCCTCGGCGCGGGCGAGCAACGCCTCCAGCGCCTCGGTCGAGCCGAGGTCGGCGCGGACGACCCCCGCGATCGGCGCGGCGTCGCCGGACTCGAGCCGACGGAGCACGAGATCGCGCAGGTAGGAGCTCATCCCCTCGCGGCGCTCGTAGAAGGCGGCGACCAGGCCATAGCCGTCGTCGACCCGACGCACCAGGCCATGACGCTCGAGCAGCGCGATGCGCCGCTCCACCGTCGCGACCGGGGCGGACAGGGCCGCCGCCGCCACCGCGACCGACGTGGGACCGGATCCGATGGCGAGCAGGAGCTCCCACTCGTCTCGAACCAGCTCCCAGGTCAGCTCGTCGGCGACCTTCGGGGGACGGTTATTGGCCAACGCGCGCGCCTCCATCGCTCATGTATCCCGCTTGAACACTCTGTTGTAGAACGCCCATGCTACACTCTTCGTGGGTCGCATGAAGCCTTCGTCGCCGAAATAGCGGCGGAACTCGGCCTGGGTCGCGGCGTCGGTCATCAGCCAGAGGGCGGCGCGCTGCACGTCCTCGGCCTTCGTCATGATGTTGCGGTAGCTGCGCGGGACGTCGTCTATCGTATCGACGACCTCGCTCAGGATCTGCGCCTGCCGCATGAGCAGGTCCTCGGAGACCGCGTGGGTCTGGGCGAGGAGCTCGACCATCGAGCGCTGCGAGACCGACTCGAACTGGCTCGCGATCAGCGCGGCGTCGCGCTGCGCGCGATCCTCGGCGGTCTGACCGAAGTTGCGCTCGAGGTACGGGCGGACGTCATCGCTCGTGAGCTTCAGCGGCAGCGGTCCGTCGGCGAGGGTCTCGAAGAGGAGGTCCCGCACGATGTCCCGGAGCCGCCGGACGCTCTTGAGGCTCGTCTCTTGAACGACCTGGGCGATGTCTCCCTTGGCCTGGCGGCTGAAGCCGAGGCAGCCGTCGCTGCCGAGGTCTTCGACGGTCGCGGCGAAGAAGTGGTCGACGAGCTCCCAGACGTCGGCCTCGCGCTCGTGGAGGGGCTTGAGGCGAATCGCCGTGGCGGTCCGCGGCTCGGCGCTGTCGGGGGCGAGGTCCTTCTGGCTGACGGCGAGGATGAGCGCGTCGGCCCCGCGGTCGCGGATGAGCCGGGTCGCGACCGTGCGGCCGTCCCCGTCGAGGGTGCCGAAGCGGTCGAGGACGAGGGTGCCGCCCTGGGCGCTCTGAATCGCGTTGACGAGCGCGTCGTGGAGGGGCTGGCCCTGGGCCGTGACGCCGCAGTCGAAAGACGAGAGCGGGCCGGAGCGCCCGAGCACGTCGCAGGCGATGGCGTGGGCGGCCTCGACGACCTTGTGCTTGCCGGTGCCGGACGCGCCGATGACCTCGACCGCGTCGCGGCCGGAACGCAGGACGATCTTCGCCTTCAGGTCTTTGACCAGGCGCTCGCGGAGCCGGGTACCTACGATACCCACGGAGTCGAGCGCGGTGACGAGCCTGTCGTCTATGTTCTGCGTCCCTTGACCTAGCATGTCCCCTCCTGCCTCGACCCGCGGAGCCTGCCGCAGTACCACCGTAGATAGCAACCCTCGGGCCGCCAAGTTCGCTCGCCAGAACGGTCGCTTCAGGCGAGCAGCCGCGGCAGCTCCTCTTCGAGGGCCCGAGTCGCTTCGTCGATGTCACGGCCGAACGCGATCACGTCGAATTTCCCGAACGCCAGACACCCCACGTTGTAGAGGACGAACCGGCCGCGCCCGGTGCGTGGATCGTAGAGCTCGTCGCCCACCGCCGCGGCGAGCTGCGAGAACGTCATCCCCGCCCAGCGCTCGCTGACGTAGTCTCGCGCCCGGTACGCAGGCCGCCCGCCCGGGACGAGGCGGTCGACGAGGTGCATCGGGGTCGACGTCCCGCCCCAGCGGCCGTTGCACTCGACGAAGAGCGGCTGGTCACCGTCGAGGATGAAGTCGAACGAGCACCGCCCGACATATCCGAGGCGCTGGTACACGCCGGCCATCAGCAGCGAGGCGTCGGTCAACCAGCGGTGCACGTCCTCGCCGAAGCGCGACGGGATGGATCCCAGGAAGACGCGCTCGGGTCCCTCGAGGAGCTGCTCGTAGATCCCGTCGAGACGCGGCCTTCCGTGGCCGAGCGGCGGGATCCAGAGCTGCGTGGACGGCGACGGCGCCATGTCGATCCAGCGGACGACCAGGACCGACATCCCGGGGCGCCAGGCCTTGTCAGCGAGGTACTTGGTCACCACCGCGGTGAGCGCCTCGTCATCCATGGCGCGGAGCTCGGCGGCGTCGAAGACGCGGTTGCCCATCGCCGAGGCGAAGCGGGTCATCTTGAGGGCGACCTTGTCGTGGGCCGTCGAGAGCTCGCGCAGCGCGGCGACCATCTCCACGGGCGTGGCGACCGTCCTTGTCGCCACGTTCGCCGGCGTGTCCAGGGCCGGCGCGACGACGCGGTCGGCGAGCGCCGTCACGTGAGCCTTGTCGTTCGCATACCAGGTGGCCGGGGGCGTCGGCGCGAGGACCTGGACGGGCACGCCCGCCGCTCGCGCGAGGTCCGCCGCCAGCTCCCAGACGGCGTCGATACCCATATAAGGATGGACGACGATCCCGCCGACCTCGCGCGCCCAGGCCGTCAGCTCTTCGAACACGCGCCCGTGACGACAAGCGGACGCTACCTCGATCGGCGGCCCGACGGGGTCGGCCTGGAAGAAGCGCGGCGCTCCCAGGCCGAGGTGGTCGCGGCAGTACCGCTCGTAGTCGTCCATGCCCGGGCAGGCAGCGACGTACGCGTCTCCGTCACCGGCGCGGACGCGCGTCCGGAGTTGGTAATACTGCACCCCGACGATGTCCTGGAGGAACGGCACCCCGCTGACGTCGTCGAGCTGGAGGACCGCGCTCGGCGCCGTCTCCGGGTCGTATCGGTGAGCCTTCCAGCGCTCCGCCTCAGCGTGGATCCCGAGCCCGTCCTCGACCTCGTCATCGACTTCGTCGAGGAGCCGCGTGACGCGCTCGTCGTGGCTCACCGGCGCGCCTCCAGCACGGCGTCCACGGCGGCGCGCAGGTCCTCGACGGCCGTGTCGTTCTGCACCACCTCGTCGGCGAGCGCGAAGGTCGCCTGAAGACGCTGGGTGGTGGGATCGGTGCTGTGGGTCTCCTGGTCCTCGAGCGCGACGAAGACCTCGAAGGAGGTCGGGTCCCCCTGGCGACCGCGGGCGAGCAACCGCTCGAAGCGCACGCGGCGGTCGGCGTCGACGCCGAGCAGGAAGAAGCCCTCGACCTCGCGCAGCGCCTCGACCTCGGCCGGGTTCCTGATCGAGTCCACGATGTGGTCGCCGCCGTCCCGGAGCCGCTCGGCGATGCGTCGCGCGAGCACACTGGGGCCGCCCTCGCGTCGCAGCTCGTTGCCGATCGCGAGGAGGTTCTCGCGGCTCTCCGGCACCCCGCGCGCGGCGAGCTCCTCGCGGAGCACGTCGGAGCACGAGTGGTAGGCGAAGCCCTGCTCTTTCAAGTAGTCGGCGACCGTGCCCTTGCCGGCCGCGAACTTCCCAGTCAGTCCGATGATCATGTTCCCTCGCGCAAGTGACCAGGCTCCCTCGATGAGGAGGCAGACGAGGCGGCCGAGCCTACCAGACCCCCGCCGCTTCCGGGCGAAAAGCCGCCCCCCCCGTGCCCGGTGCGGGCTCCGCGGGGAACCGGTCAGCCGGGGGCCGACGCGGTCACGAGGAACCAGGCCGTCTCGAGCGGCGTATCGCCCGGGACCTCGGCCCGGAGGGCGTCGAGCAGCTCGCCGGCGCGCGGCTTGTCGGCCTCAGCGCACATCCCGCCGATGACCACCGGGAGCGCGACCCAGTCGAGGTACTCCGACGCCGGCCACGGACGCGTGTAGCGGTCCACCCGAATGTCGGTGAACCCCGCCTTCTCCAGCGCCGCCTTCATCGCGTCCACGTCCCCGAGCGCCGCGTCCCCGCCGAAGCTCGCGGCGTCGTCGGTCCCGGGCGGGCGGACGCCGGTGGCGGCCCGCGCGCGCTCGATGGCCGCGGAGACGGTCAGCGCCTCCTCGGACAGGAGGTGCGCCGAGTCCCCGAGGTACTCGGCCGGGATGCTGAAGCCGAAGCGGCCCCCCGGAGCGAGCACGCCCCGCGCCGCGCGGAGCTCGTCGGTGATGTCCCGCGCCAACCACAGCGCGGCGTTCGACACGAGCCGGTCGAAGCCTCCCTCGAACTGCGCCACCTGCGCCAGCGCGCGCGACGCCCCGAGCACGAAGCGGGCGCGATCGTCGTCGACCTGCCCGTAGATCCCTTCGACCATCCGTGGCGCCGGATCGGCGGCGACCAGGCGCCCGAGCGCCCCGAGCCGCGCCAGGATGACGCGCGAGGTCTCGCCGGTCCCGAAGCCGAGCTCCGCAACGCGGGCGTCGTCGGAGACGCCGACCACCTCGACGAGCGCCGTGGACACGTCGCGATAGAGCGACGAGCGCTCGCAGAAGGCCACGTAGGCCGCGGCCTGCTCCTCGTCGTCCCACGGCCCGGCGGGCTCGAGGCGCTGCTCGAACTCGTCGGCGTGCTCCATGAGCTGCTCGAGCAGGTTGAAGGACAGCCGCTCCTGCTCGTGAAACGGCTTGTGGTGACAGAGGACGACCTCGTCGGCGATCGCCCGGGCGACGATCTCCGCGCTCATCTCGCGCATCGCCGCCAGCTCGTCGAGGCGGCGCGGCGCCTTCAGCTTGATCATCAGCCCGTTGAGCTTCGGGGTGATCGGCGCGTACACCGGGCCGGACCGACCAGGGCCGACCAGGCAGTAGTTCGCCCCGTGGGGCGGGCGCGGCTTGAAGTTCGGGACTTCACCGCGTGGGCGGCGGAGGAGCTCGTCGTTCCACCGCGCGTCGAACGGCAGCGGCAGCCGGTTCAAGTACGGGTTGAGCATCACCACGAACTGGTCCCAGCTCGCCTCGTCCTCGGGCAGCGATCGCCGCGCCAGCCGGTAGTGCCAGTTGTTGTCGGTGTTGCCGAGCCCGTCGGTGCGGCCCCAGTAGACCTTGAGGAGCTCGAGCCAGCCGGCGTACCCCTCGGCGACGAAATAGAGCTCTTCGTTGGCGGCCGCCTGCTCGGCCGCTGGGCGGATCTCGTCGACCACGTCCACCCGCCGGGGCTCGGCGACCAGGCGCCGCACCGCCGGGCGCATCGCCTCCAGAGCCGTCCCGACCACCGCGCCGATCCGCCAGCCCCGGGCGACGCACGCCTCGGTCCTCGCCGAGCGCGCGGCGGCCGGCTCGCGCGCGCCGTCCACCATCGGCGCGTACCCGAGCGCGAGGAGCGTTCCCGCGTCTGGCCCATCGGCGCCGCCGGGGAAGTCGGCGGCCACGGCCTCGAGGGCGGCGGCGATCTGAGCGTCGGGGTCGGTCTCGGGCGCCGCGTCGCGGAGCGCGGCGATACCGTCGGCGATGACGCGCAGGGCGCCCTCCCCCACCGTCGTCGGCGCGCCGGCGAGCTCTGCGGCGTGACACACGCGCTGGCCGAGGTCCTGGAGCACCCGCAGCCCACGCCGGGCGGCGACCGACTCCGACGGCGACCGCGGCGTCACGAGCGCGCGCAGGACGTCCGCGACGCGCCGTTCGAAGCCCTCGGCGGACGTCGCGTAGTCGGCGCCAGCGACGAGACAGTGCTCGCGATAGCGCGCGAAGGACGAGGATATGAGCCGCGGGAGGTGGACCTTGGCGTAGTCTCCGGCCTCACCGAGCGCGAGGTACTTCTCCGTCGGCTCTACGAGGTAGCCCTCGAAGAGACCGCGCCGGTAAGCGAACTGCTCGTAGTTGAGGACCTGCACGGCGTTGTCGCCGATGCCGCGCGCCATCTCGCAGTCGAGGCGAGCGAGGCGCACCTCCGGGTCCCGTGCGTCGAGCTCGAGCTGCGCATAGATCGCGAGATCCGTCCCCGTCAGCTCGGCGAGGTCGAGGCCCACCCCACTGGTGTCCGCCCGACCGAGCTCGGCGAGCCAATAGTAGTGAAGGGACGCCAGCGCCTCGCTGAGGCGCGTCATGTGCATCAGCTCCCACTCGCTGAGGCCGGGCCACCAGCCGAAGCCGACGAGCGCATGGACGAGGCCGTGGCTCCACCACTTGGGGGCCATGTTGAGCTGGAAGTCCCCGACCGGGCAGTCCTGGGCGAAGGGCCACAGCGCCGGGGCGACGAGCCGCTCGGCTCCCCTGGTGAGGGCGCCATAGCCGGCGGCGACCTCCGGGTGAGCCCACGCGTCGGCCCGCGGCAGGAACGCGCGCTCGAGCCGGTCGAAGGCGAAATATCCCCGCTCCCGCGCGACGAGCCCGGCCTGATACATGAACGGCGTGGTGGTCAGCCCCTCGATCGCGAGCCGATGATGCTCGGTGAGGAGCGCCTCGTCTCGCGCTCCGCGGCGCGACTCGATCGCCCTCGCCGCGCTGCACAGGGCGTCGCCGTCGAGCGCCGCGCCCAGGTCTTCGAGGGTGACGTCGCGGTCGGTGGGGAGGCCGAGATCGTTGGACATGAGGAGCTTCCGTGGGCGGCGCGGTGAACTTGAAAAAGCGAGCGGCGGGATGATACGTTAGGACTGCATCGGGGGGTAGGCGGTCGCCCGTCACGCGAGCTCTTGACCGGAGCCCGGCGGGTCTCGCACGATGACGCCCAGTAACCGCCCAGTTACGCTGCCCTGCAGCTCTCCGAGGACACCATGCCTGGCTTCACCCTCCCGCTCGACAAGCTGTGTGACATCTGGTTCCCGACCCTGAAGAAGACGCTGCCCATCGACTGGATGCAGCCCATGGGGGACCCGGATCGCAAGCACTTCCTCGACCAGTTCGGGCTCGGGCTCGCCGACAAGGTGAAGCTCATGTCCGGCGGTCCGTCGTCGCCGCGGCCCTACTTCTGGAACGCGACGCCGAACAAGCTTCACGCGGACACGGCCAAGGAGATCTCCAAGCCGACGCAGAAGTTCTGTCACGACGCCGTGAACAAGTTCAAGCAGTGCATCGACCTGTGGAAGCTGCAGGCTGAGTTCAAGAGCTTGAAGATCATGGCGGTGTCGGCGATCGGGACCCCGGGGTGCCTCAAGGGCCCCGAGCTCAAGACCCTCGCCCCGTTCAAGAGCTGGAAGGGCAAGGAGGACAACGAGAAGGCCTACATCAAGGCCGTCGTCGAAGGCCTCTCCGGCCAGTGGAAGAAGTGGCAGGACAAGGTCATGATCCCGGGCCTGCCGTTCTACCCGGCCTTCGCCGCCTTCCCGCTCGCCCAGGCGCCGCCGATGCCGAACATCCCCTTCCCGCTCGTCACCTGCCCGTCGGCGATGATGGCCGAGATGACGCAGATGAAGCTGAAGGACGCGATGGTGAAGGAGCTCGCCAAGAGCGTGAAGGACGAGGACAGCGACAAGCAGCACGAGGCGATCTTCGACACGATCGCGTTCCCGATCGCGCTCAACTTCCTGCTCTGGCAGGTCATGCAGATGGTCATGAACCTGCTCGGCAAGGGACCGGTCCCGCCGTACGCGCCGCCGTACATCCCGCTCGGCCCTGTCGTCGGCGGATCCGAGGCGCTCGGCAAGGCGCTGATGGCCTGACACACGGGTCCGGCGAGCGTTCGTCACGCCGCCCCGTTCGGACGCTGATTCACAGAGAAGGCCGCGCCCCTGGTCGGGGGGCGCGGCCTTCGGCGTCTCTGAGCCCTCGGCTCCAGCCTGCGCGCAGCGCTACTTCTTCTTGGGTGGCTCCGCGAGGTCCTCGTCGACGAGCAGGATCTCGCCATCGTCGTCGCGGATGATGCCGAACTCCTCGTCGACCTGCTCGCGCGCCTTCTTCTTGATCTCTTTCTCGTGCTCCTTCTCGGCGGCCGCGGCGGCGTCGGCGGCCTCGCCCTCGAAGCCCTCCTTCTCGCCGCGGATGCGGTCGTCCCACTCGTCGGTCGAGAGCCGGCGGTCCTCGGTCTGGTTGAAGACGACGGCGTCGACGTCCTCGTCCATCCGGACGCCCACGCGGTCGTCGCTGCGCTTGAACTGGTCTCTGTACTTCTGCTCGACGTCCTTCTCGAGGTCGTCGTCGTCGATGGCCTCGATGAAGCCGGTGACGCCGTCCTTTCGGACTCCGGCCTCCTCGGCCGCCTCTTCGCGCTTGACGTCCAGCCAGTCGAATTGGTCGACCTCGATGATGTTGACCTTGCGGAAGGGCTTCTCACCGAGCTCGTCGAAGTCTCGGAGCCGATACCAGCCGCGCCACAGCAGCTCGACCGCCGGCGCCTCCGGATCGTCGAGGTCGAACAAGAGCTGGTCGAGGGTGAGCGCGAGCGGCTCGGGCCCGTCGCTCATGTCGATGGTCGCCGTCGGGTGGAGGCCAGGCAGCCGGAAGAAGAGGTGGCCGCCCGGGGTCATGTTCGTGAAGTAGACCTCTTCGTCGCCGCGGATGTGCTTCACCCAGAGCTTCGGGTGGGCCTCCTGGTAGGCGAGCTTGTTGAAGAGCGGGATCTCGACGCCCTCGATGGTCTCGATGATCGTCTTGTCGTCGGGATCGTCGGGATCGTAGTTCTCGAGCGCGAGCTTCTTGCCCGTCTCGGCCAGCTCTTCGTCCCACGGGAAGACACCGAAGTACTGGGCCCGCGGGAACCACGACATCGGGTACGGCGCCCACCCGGCGGGAGCGCGGAGCTTCTTCAGGTCGAACTCGTCGTTGAGCTCGACCACGAAGTCCTCTTCGACGAGCGGATCGTCGGGGTCCTCGATGTTCGGGAGGGGGACGCCGGCCACCGCCTCCTCGCGGTGGCTGCAGATGAAGCCCTTGCCGCACGGGTTCGCCGGATACGGCATCTCCGGGTGCTCGCTCTCCTCGCGCTCCTTCTTCTTCTTCTTGGGGCGCTGCCGGATGTAGCTCGCCGCCCAGTCGTCTCCGGACAGCTTGATGTCGCCGAACTCCGTCGCGCGGTTCTTCAGGACGCCTTCTTCGTCCTTGAGCTCGCGGGCGCGGCGCTCGTCCTCGTCCTCGAGGAGCTCCTTGAGCTCGTCGTTCTGCTTGAGGGCGTCGAGGTCGAGGGACTGCGTCTTCTCGCTCCCGGAGAAGAAGTCCGCCATCGGATCCTCCTCCTTCTCCTCGTCGCCCCCCTCGTCGTCGTCCTCCTCGTCCTCGTCCCCCTCCTCGGCCGCGGTGTCCTCGGGCTCGAGGTCCTCGGGGCGGTCCGGGAGGTCACGACCCAAGCGGAGCGCGCTGGCGATCTCCATCCCGTCGTCCGCCTCTTCCTCGGCGTTGAGGCGGGCGATCAGGTCGGCGTCGAGGGTCCGCGTGATGCCGCCGCTGTCCTCCTCGTCGCCGAAGGCCTTGTGGGCGAGCTGCTCGGCCTTGGCGTCCTTGGGCTTGTCTTCCTTCTTCTTCTTCTTGGCCTCCTTGCCCGCCTTCTCCGTGGCCTTGATCTCCTCTTCGATCTCCTTCTTCCGCTCGCGGCGCTTCTCCTGGACCTCGGCGACGTCCTGCGCCTCCTCGGCCATCTCGAGCTCGTCCTCGCTGAGGATGATCTTGCCCCAGCCGCCGTAGGCGTTCTCATAGCGGAGCGGGAGCTCGGTGAGGGGCTCGGGATCGGTGAAGTCCGGGTCGAGCCACTGCCACTGCTCGCCCTTGGCGAGGTCCTTGTAGGTCAGGTCCTTCAGCGGCGGATACCAGACGCACTTGCGGTCGCCGATGATCCGCAGGCGTCGGGACACGACGCCGGGGATGCGCATCTCGACCTCGAACTCCGTGGTCGGCTTGCCCCCGGGAGCGTACGCGGTACCCCGGACCATCACGTCGACGAAGCGCTTCTCCGGCGCGATCTCGCTCGGCTGCCTGACGCTCACGTTCGGCGGGTCGGCGTCGTCGTGGAACTCGGCGGTGAACGCGACCGGTGGGGTCTCGTCCGACGGCTCGCACGTCGCCTCGACGGTGTTGACGTTGTATCGACGCTTGATGACGACCACCACGCCGTGGTCGCCGTTCAGTCGCCGCCCGGGGAGCCAGAACCCCTGGTAGCCGTGTTGCTCGAACTCGGGCATCCGTGAACCACCCTGCCGTGCCAGTGCTTACCGACATGGTCGTTCTATAGCAGCGCACCAGGACTTACAAGGCGGCCCCGGAACGCCGATTCACCTCGAAACGACGAACGCCGGGCGCAGGGCCCGGCGTTCGCGTCGTGACTGGCGCGCGTCGAGGACGCGCAGCTCGCTCAGTCGCAGATGCTCAGCACGACCGAGATGTGGCGCTCCGTCGACGCCCCGCAGGTCCGCTTGAGCGGCGTCTTGTTCGGATCCCGGAAGGTGATGTCGGTGTCCTTGCAGTTCATCAGGACGCGGCTCAGGAGCTGCATCGCGTCGTTGTAGGTGAACTTGCTGCTGAGGAAGACCTGGATCTGACCCTCGGTCTTGTCGAGCCACTCCTCGAGGGCGTCGGTCTTGGACGGCGAGCCGAGCTCGATGACGTCGCCCTCCTTGTTCCACTCCTTGGCCTCCTTGTCGTAGCTCACGGCGACGGCGCGGAAGCGGCTCGGGGTCAGCTCGAGGTAGAAGTTCTTCTTGTTGCCGAGGAGCGCCTCGCCCATGAAGCCCATGAGGCCACAGGTCGTCTTCGCGGCGTCGTTGGGGAACTGGTAGGACGAGCTCGTCGGGGCGTCCACGTGCATCATCTGGAGGTTCAGCACGCCCTTGCGGAGGCTCTCGTCGACGTGGCGCCGGCCGACGAAGACGACGTTCTTGACGACGCCGTCCTCGAACCGGAAGGCCCGGACGATGTCGCGCATCGTGGCCGTCGACATGGTGCCCGGAGCCTCCACCACCGCGCGGGTGTAGTTGATGATGTTGCCGGGAGTGTTCTTGACCTTGTTCAGCACCTCGAGCGCCTTCGCGGAGAAGTCCTTCGGGAGCTCGTCGGTGAAGTCCTCGGCGAGCTTCTGATCCGCCACGAAGATGCCCTGCTCCGGCAGGAAGTAGGCGATGAGGCCGCTGGTGCCGCCGGGCTTCGCGAAGGTCGCCGGCAGGACGGGCAGCTCGACGATCTTGAGCTCGTTCTTCGTGGCCTCGGTCAGGTCGGCGACGAAGCGCCCCATCACGTCACCGAAGACCTTGGCCTCCTCCGTGCTGGGCTTGAACTGCTCGGCCTGCTTCTTGATCAGCTCCAGGTACGCGCGGTCGAGCACCGCGGCGCGGAACTCGTGCGGCACGCCCTTGCAGTGCTCCTTGATGGCGTCGTTCGCGTAGCAGATGCGGCTGATGTACGCGTCCGGGTCGTCGTCCTCGCCGGCGTGGGTCGGGAAGTCGAAGCCGAGCGCCCAGTAGGGGAGCAGCGCGCGGCGCTCGGCCAGGCGCGAGTTGGCGAGGCTCAGCTGGTAGAAGCCGGCGGCGTGGACGAAGGTCCGGTCGAAGCGGCCCTCGTCCATCAGCGGGGGCGCGACGTACGGGATGCCCTGCTTCGTCGCGTCCGCCTCGTGCTTGCCCGCGCTCTCGACGAAGGCGTCGATGGAGCCGAAGTAGCGCTCGTGCGAGGAGTTGCCGTTCCAGTAGTCGTTGGACTCCTTCACGAAGGTGTCCGCGAGCTCCGCGGCGATCTGCGCCGGCGTCCCCTTCGCGCCGACCTTGGTCGTCTCGTCGGGCTTGGTGCGGGTCGCGAGGTGCTCGAACGTCTTGGCGTCGTCACGAGCGAGGACCTGCTTACGCCAGGTCAGGATGGGGTGCTCCCGCCCCTCGGCCTTGGCGTCCTCGGCCGGGACCGACTTCGCGAGGCCGTCGTAGCGCTCGGTCTGCACCGCGTAGACGGCCGCCTTCGCGGCGGCGTAACGCCGCTCCTTGCTCTGGTCGAGCTTTTCCTGGAGGCCCATGTCGCAGCCCGACACGAGTAGAGTCAGGGCGACGGATGACGAGAGGAGGCGAGCAGCGGTCATTCTGGACGGGTCTCCGTAACCATGCCCGAGCGGGCGATGAGGCCGGGAGTATCGAGACGCGCCCCTTGATTGTCAAGGCGTTGCCGCACGGCTCTGATGCGCTGCACACGCGCAAAAACTCGCCTTCGCGGTGTCGAAACAGTTACAGAGTACCGTTGAGTTGGACGACTAAAGGAACGTTGCCGGTAAACTGGTCCTCGACCAGGTCGCTTCGGCGTACCCCGCACCCGGCGACGAGCGACGGCACCGGATCGCCCCGCAAGCCCGGTGCACGCAGCAGGAGAGCCCGCTGACACAGACCTCCCAGGTAGCGCCGGAGTTCCTCTGTCCCGAGTGCGAGCGCATCTTCGGCAACGGGTACGAGCGGTGCCCGTTCGACGGGGCGCGGCTCGTCAACCTCGGCGCGGGGCTCGCGGCGGGGACGGTCATCGACAACCGCTACACGATCAAGCGGCTGCTCGGGAAAGGCGGCATGGGATCGGTCTACGTCGCGCGTCAGCACTCGATGGATCGCGACGTCGCGATGAAGATCATGCACCACCGCGCGGACGGCAACCACGCGTCGGTGCAGCGCTTCTTCTGGGAGGTACGAGCCGCTCGCCGGCTCCAGAGTCCGCACACGATCACCGTCTTCGACTTCGGTCAGACGGAGCGCGGCAGCCTCTACCTGGCCATGGAGCTCCTCAAGGGGACGACCCTCGGTCACCTGCTCAGCGTCGAGCAGCGGATCTCCGCCCAGCTCGCGCTGCGCGTGTCGATGCAGATCTGCCGGAGCCTCGAGGAGGCTCACAACAAGGGGATCATCCACCGGGATCTGAAGCCCGAGAACATCTTCCTGGTGCAACGCAACGGGACCAACGACTACGTCAAGGTCCTCGACTTCGGCGTCGCCAAGTTCCTCGACCCCGACGGCCAGAGCCCGCTGACCCAGACCGGTACGGTCTTCGGGACGCCGCGCTACATGAGCCCCGAGCAGGCGAACAGCGAGTCGGTCGACGCCCGGAGCGACCTCTACTCGCTCGGCATCATGATGTACGAGATGCTCACGGGCCGCGTCCCGTTCGCCGAGGACAACGCCCTCGAGCTCCTCTACAAGCAGGTGCACGCCAAGCCGACGCCGCTCTGCGAGGTCGCGCCGTGGCTGCAGCTCGACCCGCGGCTGGGCGAGGTCGTCGACGGGCTGCTCGAGAAGCGACGAGAGGACCGCCCGCAGTCGGCGACCGAGGTGCGCGAGGCGCTCGAAGCCCTGGCGGGCGAGCTCCCCGAGGACGAGGCGAGCGCGACGCCGCCTCCCCTGCCCGTCGTCGCCGATGGACAGGCGCCCGAGCCGGCCAGGCCCCGTGGCGGGACGGCAGACACCCAGCAGGCCCTCGACGCGCGCGAGCTGCTCCGACGGGAGATGCAGACGCCGTCGCTCGGGATGCAGACCGGCCACGACGGCCGCTCCAAGATCCTGGTCGGCCGCCCGGACCAGAGCAACGCCGCGCGCCGCGCCATCGAGGAGGGCCTCGAGGGGCCGAACGGGCGCTTCGTGGTCCTGACCGGCGAGCGCGGCCTCGGCAAGACCCGCCTGACCCGCTGGCTCGCGGCCGCGGCGGTCAAGGAGCACAACGCCGTCCTCGCCCAGAGCAGGGCGGCGACCCACGCGGTCAACGACATGCCGGAGGTCCGCGCCGCCATCGAGCACCTCCTCGGGGTCACGCTCCACGAGCGGGCGGGGCTCCGGCAGGCCCTCGAGGATCACCCCGCGTTCTCCGACCACGTCGAGACCGATCTCATCGCGGCGCTCACCGACTTCCTGCGACCTCCGCTGACCACGAGCAGCGGCAACGGCCCCAGCGCCGAGGACACTCAGCGCCTCTTCAGCGTCCTGTTTCGGCTCCTGGTGCGGGTCAGCAAGATCCGACCGGTCCTCTTCGACGCCGGGTCGCTCAACCAGGCCGCGCCGATGACGCTGCGTTTCCTGGAGTACCTCGCGGCGGCGCTCCCGCAGAGCCCGGCGCGCCTCGTCGTGCTGGCGCGGGTGCAGACGTCGACCCGCCCCCGGCACGCCGTGCTGCGCGGCGCCTTCGAGCTCGTGGGCTGGCGCGGCGAGGACAACCCGGCCATCCGCCACGTCCCGATGCGGCGACTCGACGGCCAGGAGTTCAAGGATCTCCTGCAGTCGTTGGGCAAGGTCTACATCCACCTCGTCGACTACCTCCACTACCTGAGCGGGGGCGTCCCGCGGGTCGCCGCGGCCCTCGTCCGCCAGATCGAGTCGGAGCCGGAGCGGCTCCAGGTCGCGCGGATGTGGAACCCGATCGGCCATCGGACGTCGCTCTCGGAGCTCCCCCGCGAGCTCGTCGACGAGGCCGAGCGCCAGTTCGAGCGCGTTGTCGAGGCGTCGAGCTCCCCGCGGCTCGTCAAGCGCATCGCTCGCGTCGCGGCGCTCGTCGGGAACAGCTTCGAGATCGGCTTCCTCGAGGACTGCGTCGCCAGAGACGCCGACGACGAGACCGTCGACGGGCTCGAGGAGGTCCTCGACCTGCTGGTCGACGAGGGCTGTCTCCACGAGGTCGACGGCGACGGCGACCGGCTGTGCTTCGACAACGGGATCCTGCGCGAGCTCATCCTGAGCCGCATTCGTAGCCGACGCGTGATGCAGAAGCTCCACGCCTCGGTCGCGGCGACCATCGCCGCGCTGCCCGAGGCCGAGCGCGCGGCCCGTGCCCTGGAGCTCGCCACCCATCACGCCTGCTCCGGTGACTACGAGAAGGCCCTCGAGCACCACCTCGTCCACGCGCGGGCCGCCCGCGCTTCTGGCACGACCGAAGCGGCGCTCCAGGCCTACCTGGCGGCCTCGGAGATGGTCGCGCAGCTCGGCAACGGCGCCGACGCGGCGCCGGCCACCGTGCACGCCGAGCACGAGATCATCGCCGAGCTCGCCCACATCCACTACGAGCTCGGCCTCTACGAGCAGGCGGCCGAGAGCTTCGAGGGCCTCTGCGAGCGCGCCCGACAGGCCGGTGACGAGGCCGCTCTCGCCCAGGCCGAGCGCGGGCTCGCCGAGGTACAGGACGCCCTCGCGGAGTACGGAACGGCGAGCGAGCTCTTCGAGTCGAGTCGCGACCGCTCGCGGGCCCTCGGCAACCACCTCGACGCGGCGTGGTGCGAGCTCAAGCGCGCCGGCTCCCTCGAGCGTCGTGGCCTGCTCGCCCAGGCGCGGAAGGCGTACGACGAGGCCTGCCAGACCTTCACCCGCGAGCGCGACGACCGCGGGCTGGCCGACGGGTTCAACGCGCTCGGGCTCCTCGCCCTGCGCCAGGGTGACGCGAGCGCGGCGCTCCGCCACCTGCGCCGCGCCGCGGACCTCTTCAAGAAGCTCGAGGCGTCGCTCGACCTCGGCAAGGCGCTCTACAACCTCTCCCAGGCCGCGAACATGCGGCGGGACCTGCTGATGGCGCTCGACGCCGCCAACAAGGCGCTCGAGATCTTCGACCGCCACGACTATCGCGTCGGGATCAGCCAGTGCCTCGGGACCATCGCCCGGGTGCTCGTGACCCAGCGGCGCCCGGCCGAGGCGCGCCCCTTCTTCGAACGAGCCCTCCGCATCCGCGAGAATCTCGGAGACCGACGCGGCGTCGCTGAGGCCGTCTCCAGCCTCGCGGACATCGCGCTGTCACTCGACCAGCACGAGCGCGCGCTCGAGCTCGCCTTCCGCGGACGCGACATCTACACGTCGATCGGCGAGTTCCTCGGCGCCGCGAACGCGCTCCGGACGATGGGGCTGGCGCAGTCGGCGCTGCGACGCTACGACGACGCCCTCGCCTACCTGCGCGAGGCCGTGGCGACGTACGAGAGCCTCGCCGCGAAGGACGGAGGCCTCTGCGACATCCTGCAGAGCCTCGCCGAGTGTCAGGACCGGGTGGGTCTCAAGAAGGACGCCAGGCAGACCCTGGGCCGAGCGCTCGAGATCGCCCGCGAGCTGAGCCTGAGCCACCAGACCGGCCACCTCGAGGCTCGCCTCCGCGCCTTGGCCTGACCGCACGAGCGCGCTTACCCCCTCGCGCGCCAGTGCCAGGAGCGCGACCCCTCAGAGGGTGTTGGCGTATTCGGACCGAGTCAGGCGCCGCGTCGTGGTTCCAGGTGGTTACGCGACGAGGAAGCACACACCGTCTGTGACCGAGGAGCGGAACCGCCTGGGACCACAAGAGCAAGCCTGGCGACGGGAGGACACCCCAACACCCTCTCAGTGAAGGCGGCGCGCCACGCGGTCGAGGGCGCCGTCGAGGAGCCCCAGGAGCGCGTCGGGATCGTCGACGTGGAGCCAGTGTCCTGCGTCGGGGAGCTCGTGGACGTGGACCCGCCCCCCCTCCCCGAGCCGTGAGAACCGGGCGAGGGAGTCCGGGGTGATCCGGTCGCTCCGACCGCCACGGACGACGTGGACGTCGAGCTGCTTGGGCGGCGCCTCGACCAGATCCCAGGCGTCGACGGTGTAGTAGTCGGCCAGCATCTCCTCGATCGCGGCGAGATCGAAGCGCCACTGATAGCCGCCGGGGCCGAGGCGGAGGTTGGTGGTCATCCACTGGCCGATCGTCGGGGGGAGCCCGCGGGACGACAGCTCTTCGATGAGCGCGCCCCTCGACGGCAACGGGAGCCGGACCGCCCGGAGAGCCGAGACGACGCGCTCGATCTCCTGGACGCTGGGATGATCGCTGCCAGTGGGGATGGCGCCGATCGGCGCGTCGAGGAGCCAGAGCTCGTCGAGCTCGACGGCGTGGTCCCGGGCGAAGACCGCCGCGACCTTGCCGCCGAAGGAGTGACCGCAGACCAGGGACGGCTCGAGCCGGCGCTCCGCCGCCAGGGCGGCGAGGTCGGCCGCGCACGCCGCGACCGTGTGCGGGGGCGCGGCCCCGCTCGAGTCGCCGTGATTCCGGAGGTCGACCAACACGAAGAGCCACTCCGGATGCGCGGTGACGAGGCGCCTGGCGAAGCTCCGCCAGTTCGTCCCCGAGCCCAGGATGCCGTGGAGGAGGAACGCGACCTCCTTGGGCTCCGTGAGGCCGGGAGCGTGAACGTCGACGTGCGCTGGGACGTAGGCCATCTCTATCTCCGCGGGACTGCGTGCCGTGCGGCGACGCTTCCTCCTGCAGCGTTCAGAGATGCGCGCACGCGCGCTGCTCCTCTCGCCGCTCGCAAACCTTGTCCGGCCGCTCCGCGGCCAGGTCGAGCTGCTTGAGATGGCGCTTCACCGCCACCTCGAGCAGCTCTCCTATACGCCCGTTGGCCACGCACGGTCCACCCGGCCGGCCGCACCTCGTTGCGCCGCAACACGGCGCCGACGCCCGCGGACGTCGGCGCGATGTCTCTCGACCTCTCAACCTCTCGACGGTCAGGCGGTGGCGCCGGAGCCCGTGGAGCTATCGTCGGCCTCGGGGGCCGGCGCCGAGGCCGCGGCGTCATGGGCGACGCTCGCGAGGAGCCGAGTCACCTGCTCGACGAAGCGGCTCGGGTCATCGAGGCGGCTCCCCTCGCTGATCAGCGCCTGGGTGTAGAGGATCTCGATCCACTCCGCCACGCGGGTCGACTCGGGATCGCCCCCGTGGACCCTGTTCAGATCGGCCACGACCGGGTGGTCGCCGTTGATCTCGAAGATGCGCTTGCCGCCGACGTAGCCGGGCTGCGTCTGCCGCATGAGGCGCTCGACGTGAGCGTGGTGGCCCCCCTCGGGCACCACCAGGCATGCCGGCGAGGACGTCAGCCGCTCGGACAGACGCACGTCCTGAACGCGGTCGCCGAGCACCTCCTTGACGCGCTCGATGAGCGGCGCGACGCGGGTCTGCGCGGCCTCGCGCTCCTCCTTGGTCTCCTCGTCGAGCTCGAAGGTCGCGCCCATCGCGTCCTCGAGGGGGAGGTCATCGAAGGACCCGAGGCCGCGGACCGCCCACTCGTCGATCGGGTCGGTCATGAAGAGGACCTCGTAGCCCTTCTTCGTCAACGCCTCGAGGTGGGGGCTCGTCCGCGCGGCGCGCTCGCTCTCGGCGATGACGTAGTAGATCGCCTTCTGGTCCTCGGGCATCCGCTCCTTGTACTCCGCGAGCGAGGTCAGGCCCTCGTCGCCGGTCGCCGTCGAGCGGTAGCGGAGCAGCGGCTGCAGGCGGTCCCTGTTCTCGGGGTTGGTGTGGAGCCCCTCCTTCATGACCGCGCCGTAGCCCTGCCAGAAGGAGACGTAGTCCTCCGCGCGGTCCTTCGCCAGCTCGTCGAGCATGTCGAAGACGCGCTTGGTCAGCTGCTTCTTGATGAAGCGGACCGTCGCCGAGTCCTGGAGGAGCTCGCGGGAGACGTTCAACGGCAGGTCGTCGCTATCCACGACGCCGCGCAAGAAGCGCAGGAACGGCGGCAGGAGCTCCTTGCACTCGTCCATGATGAAGACGCGCTTCACGTGGAGCCGCACGCCGTGCTGGTGCTCGTGAGAGTAGAGGTCGAACGGCGGCTTCTTCGGGACGAAGAGGACGCCGGTGAACATCTGACGGCCCTCGACCTTGAAGTGGCTGTGCGCGAGCGGCGGATCCCAGTCGTGAGTGAGGTGCTTGTAGAACTCCTCGTACTCCTCGGCGGTGATATCGCTCCGCTGCCGCTGCCACAGCGCCACGCCGCGGTTGACCTGCTCGAAGGCCAGCTCGCGCGTCGGCTCCTCCCCCTCCTCGCCGGGCTCGAACTTCTCGACCCGGACGTTGATGGGGTAGCTGATGTAGTCGGAGTAGCGCGTGACGAGCTGCCGGAGCTTCCACGACGAGAGGTACTCGCGCTGGTCGTCCTTCAGGTGGAGAACGACGGCGGTCCCGTGGGTCGGGCGCTCGGCGGGCTCGACGGTGAAGCTGTCGCTGGCGTCCGAGAGCCACCGCCAACCCGAGTCGGTCCCGGCGGCGCGGGTCAGGACCTCGACCCGGTCGGCGACGAGGTAGGCGCTGTAGAAGCCGACGCCGAACTGCCCGATCAGCTGGACGTCGCCGCGCCCCTCGGCCAGGGCCTCGATGAAGGCCTTGGAGCCGCTGTGCGCGACGGTGCCGAGGTTCTTCACGAGCTCGTCGTGGGTCATCCCGACGCCGGTGTCCTCGATCGTGAGCGTTCCCGCCTCTTCGTCCGCGTAGACGCGGATCTCGAGCGGGTCCTTCGCCAGAGCGTGCTCGGTCAGGCCGCGATACTTCAGCTTGTCGAGGGCGTCGGACGCGTTGGATATCAGCTCGCGAAGGAAGATCTCCTTGTTGGAGTACAGCGAGTTGATGACCAGGCGCAGCACCTGGCTGACCTCGGCTTCGAAGCGGTGGGTCTCCGTCGTCATCTCAAGCATCCATCCGGTGAGCGGTCGTACATAGGGGTCTGGGTCCCGGGTAGCCCCAGGGCGCCATACGCGTATGCACCCGGCTCAGGTGGTCAACTCGGGTCCGAGCCCCCGCGACCCGGGGCCGCCCCGGTCCCCTCGCAGGCCACGCAGCCGATGCGCCCCGTCCCGCTGCACAGCTCGCAGGTGACGCGCCCGCTCGCCGTCGCGCAGTCGCACGGAACCGAGACCTGACCAGTCCCGCGACAGGTCTGGCAGCGGCGGCTGTCGATACGCCTGAGCGGTTTCTGAGCGGTACAGTCGGGCTCGGGGCACGGGACCGACACGAGGGTCTGGCCACCGCAGCGGAGGCACGGCTGATCGCCGGCCCCGCCGCACGCGGGGCAACGCGCCGCTCCCTCGCCGTGGCAGACGGTACAGTGGCGACGCACCAGGGCGCGTAGGGCGTCCGCCGCCGCGAGCCGGATGCCGACATGTCTCGTGGAGCGACCGAGCGCGGCCTCCTCCAGCCAGATGGCGAGGTGCTCGGCGCGGAAGAGCGGAACGAGCCCGAGGCGCTGCGGCAGGGCGTCGGGTGAGGTCGTCTCGACCATGCTGTCGAGCCACTCGGCGAGCTCCGGATCGACCTCCACGGCAGCGCCGACACCGACCCAGTGCTCGATGCCCTCGAGGGTCATGACGAGGGCGTTCTCCACCGCCACGCGGATGGCGGCGCGGCGCGGCATGAGCCCGTGGGCGTCGAGGCCGTCGCGCGCCGGCTGGCTGACGCGGTACTCGCCGTCGGTCGCGAGGAGGACGAGCAGATCCGCGGCCTCCTGGCGGTCTCCTCGCCAGGCACGCAGCGTCATCGCCGCACCCTGGCGACCTTCCCACCAGCCGTCGGTCGCCAGGCGGCGGAGGACCGGCCACGCGGCGTCACCCACGGCCGCGAGGGCCAACGCGATGAGCTCTCGGTACTCCTGGAAGGGGCTCTCGAACCCTCGAGCGACGACCTCGGCCGCCGCCTCCGTGCCGATGGCCGCGAGGGCCGAGAGCGCCGCCTTTCGGACATCGTCGTCGTCATCGAGGATGCAGAGCCCGAGGGCCTCGACGCCGGTGTCGTCACCGGGGCGGCCGAGCGCCTGACACAGCGCCTCCCGCGCGCGCCAGTCCCAGCCGCCGGTCCGTAGCTCCTCGGCCAAGACCGCGGAGTCGACCGTGCAGAGCCCGCGGGTCAGGCGCGCTCGATGCGGAATCGCCTGCCACGTCCGCTCGAGCGCCCACAGGAGCGCCTCGACGCCGCCCTCGTGGCGCACGGCGACCTCTCCCTGGAGCCGAACCGCGGCGACGGTCGCCCGGCACGCCCGGGTCGGGCGCCACCCCGGGAAGCGATCCATCGTGGCGAGGAGCTCGCTCCGGAAGGCGTACCCGCCGAGCCGAAGGGCCTGCTCGATCGTCGCGAGATCGACGTCGTCGGGATCATCGAGGAGGCGCCGCGGGCGCCGGGCAGCCACGGTGACGAGGGTCCGCTCCCGCGAGTCGCCGGGTGACCAGCCGCGCTCGAGCAGCGACTCCATCGCCGTCATCCGGACGTCCTCGTCCGCGTCGACGAGCGTCTCGACGAGGGTCGCCTCGGCCTCGCGGCCGGGGATCATCGCGAGCACGTCGCAGGCGGCGCGACGGCGCTTCCAGCTGCCCTTGGCCAGGGTCCGTCTGAGGCCGGGCAGCGCCGCCTTCCCGGCGGCTCTCGCCCGCTCGACGGCCTCGGCGAGCTCGTCGGTCGGTCGGAACAAGAGGGCGTAGCCGGCCAGCTCGTCCCCCGAGGGCGAGGACCCGGTGAGATCCTGCAGCGCCTGGAGCGCGGCCACCCGCGCGGCCTCCTGCGGGTCGCTCAGGCCGCGGTTTCGCAACGCGAAGACCGCCTCGTGGGCGCCGGTTCGCGCGATTGCGCGCGCCGCCCCGGCCCGCGCGCCGGGGTAGAAGCGCGTCTCGAGCGCGGCGCGCAGGTAGGTCACGCGCTCGTGGTCGGCGAGGGCGCAGTAGTCGTCGACCGCGTCGTCGTCTGCCCACTTCAGGCGGCGCTGATACAGCTCCGCGAGCGCCGGCGCCTGAGCTCGAGCACCGAGTCGGCGGAGGGCCGACGCGACCACCCCCTCGAGCGCGCGGTAGGCCCGAGCGACCGCCATCAGCCGGGGACCGTCTCCAGCTACGCCGATGTGGCCGATGGCCTCGACGCAGGCGCGGCGGAGCGCGGCGTTGGGCACCTCCAGGGCGTCGAAGAGCGCCTCCCGCGCGACCAGCCGGTCTTCGCCGGGGATCGTCCGGGCGAGCTCGACGAGGTCGTCACTCTCGCCGGTCCACAGCGCGGCGCGGAGCTTGTCGAGCGGGTTCCGGACGAGCGCCGCGGGAGGCAACGCCACCAGCTCCCCGACGTCGTCGTGGCTCGCCGGTTGCGGCTCGATCTGACCGCTGACGAGGAAGCGTCGCGCGACCGCGCGCCGCACCTCGGCGTCCGAGTGATCCGCCCAGGACCGGAGCAACCGACGCTCGGCGCCGGCCTCCAGGGTGAAGGTCCCGTCGTCGAGCTTGTCGAGCACCGCCGTCGTGACCACGGCGCTGCGCTCGCCGATCCAGCACTCGGGTGTGACGTGATCGGTCCCCGACTCGGCCATCACCAGGGCGGCCCGGACCGGGGCGGCCCAGCGGCTCCAACGCTCGGCGAGGGCCGTCCGGAGCGCCCCGCGACGCGCCGTCGGGGCCGCGGCGAGGGCGGTCCGGAGGAAGTCGAGGGCCTCGTCCTGACGCGCGCAACCGGCGAGCCCGTGGATGAGCGTAGGGAGGGCCGCGTCGGGTGTGGCGGCGATGGCCGCGAGAGACGCCCCGCGACAGGCCCGGCTCCAGTCGTCGGCGTCGAAGATGGCGCTGGCGGCGACCTCACCGAGCCACGCGAGCCCGTCCCGCCACAGGCCGTCGCCGAGCCCCTTGATGATGCCGATGACGAGGTCGGGCTCCGTCGCCACACCGACCTCCTCACGAACGAGCGAGCGGGCCCCGAGGTCCCCCCGTCGCGCGCTGCGTCCGATGGCGAAGCCCGCGAGGGCCAGGCGCGTCGGATCGGTCAGCTTGCTGATGGCCTCGTGGCCGTCGAGAGACAGCGGGATGGCTCCGGTTACCGCCAGGCCTATGGCGCCGAGCCAGGCTGGCGCCCCCTGCCCCGCCGAGCAGTCATGCCAGAAGTGCTCGAGGGAGTCGGAGTCGTCGAGCCCGCCGGCGAGAGCCTCGGCGACGACGATGGCGCCGGCGTCGATGACCTCGGAGCGGACGGCGACGTAGGCCGCACCGGCGTCGCGGCCGTGGCTACCCGAGGCCCCGACGAGCCCGAAGAAGAGCCCGCGAGCCCGTGGCTCGAGGGGGGCGAGGAGCTCCGCCTCGAGCGCGAGGATCGTCGCAGGGCTGGCGTCGTGGTCCGCAGCGGCCGACCACTCGGCCGCCGCGCTCACCACGTGTTGGAGCGTCGTCCCGGTGTCGTGCTCCGTGCCTGCCCCCGTCTCGACCATGCGAACATTGGCCACGGAAGGCGGCGAGACGTCAATCCGACCGCGCAGTCCATCCCGTCACCTGCGTTGTCGCGATGGGTCGACCGCGGCAGCGCGCCGCGACCGACTAGGCCTCGGCCGGTGCCTCTTCCGCCGAGGGCTCCGTCACGTCGGCGGCCTCCGGCGCGGCCTCGGACGCCGGGTCCTTGGCCTCGGCGGCGGGCGCGGCGGCCTCGGGGCGCGGCTCGCCCCGGACGAGGCGCGACTGAATCAGCTCCTCGTCGAAGCGGACACCGTTGAGCCGCACACACAGCAGGATGTCGACGGTGGAGTGACGGTCGAGGAGATCGTCGATGATCGCGTGGGCCTTGTCGTCCTCGATCCGCTCGATCGCCTCGACGTCGTCGTTGATCGTGCGGACGTGGGTGACCATCTCCTCGTAGAGCTTCGCGTGCCCCTCGTTCCAATGAATGATGAGCAGGTTCGCGAAGAGCTCGTGACCGGGATCGCCGTAGATCTCCTTGGTCATGATCTTGCGAATCAGGCCGCGGCCGATCTTCTCCGGGCGCAGGCCCTTGAAGTAGCGGAAGTGGAACGCCTTGTCCGCGCGCGCCAGCTCGGCGGCGAGGCGCTTGGCCTTCACGTGGCGGACGATCTCGTCGGTGTGGTCCGAGACAGAGCGGAGCGCGTCGATCGGCATGGCAACCTCTTCACCTGGTTCGAGGGCCGGGTGCCACCCGGCCGCGAGTCGGCTCCGAGCCCGCTGAGGGGCGAGCCGACGGCGGCGTAAGGTCGCGCGAAGTGCCCACGGTTGCAACCGCTATCCGACAGCGATGCGCGGTCACCGCGCCGCCAGGTCACCGGTCATCGCGACCGGGCAACTCCGTCCGGAAACGTCGCTCGCGCCGCCTCAGAGGACGTGACGGATCGGGTCGAGGATGCGGGCGACGAAGCCCGGGACCGCCTCCGCGAGCGGATCGGCGGACGCCACGGCGGCTGAGGCGCGGACCCAGTCGATCGTGGCCGCGATGGCCCCGGTCGTGTCGAGCAGATCGAGGGCCTCGTCCATCAGCTCGCGCGGGGTGTCCGCGCGTGGCATGCGGACGATCTCGAGGAGCCGAGCGGTCGCCCGCGCCTCTCCGTGCTCGGCCGCCCAGGCGACCGGGAACGAGATCTTGCCCTCGGCGATGTCGGTCGCCGTCTCGCCCCTTCCCTTGTCCCCGACGAGGTCGAGCAGGTCGTCCTGCACCTGAAACAGGAGCCCGACGCGCGCCCCGAAGGCGGCCGCGGCGGCCGCGGCGGTCGCGTCGCCCCCCGCCGCGAACGCGCCCGCACGAAGACACGCCGAGAACAGCGCTGCGGTCTTGCCGGCGGCCATCCGCTCCCAGCTGCCGAGGGTCGAGGGCAGATGCTCGGGGTCGTCGACCGGGAGCTGCAGCTGGAACTCGAGGGCCTGCCCGGAGATCACCTTCGACATCGCGTCGAGGGCCACCGGGACGAACGTGCGCCCGCGCGGCGTGGACGCCACGCGGGACAGACCTCGGAAGTAGAGCGCGTCACCGACGTTGATCGCCTGGGCAGGGCCCCAACGCGTCCACACGGCGGCCTTGCCGCGGCGGTGCGTGTCACCGTCCTGCAGATCGTCGTGGACGAGGGTCGCGTTGTGCAGGAGCTCGAGACCGACGCCGAGCTCGAGCGCGAGCTCGGCGTCGCCGCCGAGGTTGACGCAGGCCCACACGGGCAGTAGCGCGCGGAGGCGCTTGCCACCGGTGGCGAGGTGATACCGCGCCGCGACGTCGATCAGGTCGTCGCTGCCGACGCTTCCGTTGAGACGTCGCTCGATAGGCTCGGCGTAACGTCGCCGGATCTCCGAGAGATCGAGCGCAGGCATCTAGACGTCCTTCTCTACCGCCAGCTCCGTCGCCGGGAAACCGACGTCCACGCGCTCGAAGCCGAGCGAAGCGGCGGCGGTCGTCGCCCGCTCGATGATCTCCGGGCGGTCGGAGAAGGCCCAGAGGCAGTCTCCGCCGCCGGCGCCCGAGGTCCGACCGATGGCGCCGGCGTCCTCGACGGCCGCGAGGAGCTGCATCTGGCCCCCGGCATAGATACCGATCTCGCCCGCGCGATCGAAGGCGTCGAGCTCTTCTTGCACCTGCGCCGCGGCGGTCAGGATCCGAGGCACGTCCCGCGCGATCCAAGCGTCGATGAGCTCCTGGGTCTCCTCACCGAGAGGCGCGAGATAGGCCCGCATGTCCTCGGGGTCCTCGGCCTGCCAGCACGCGACCCGGTCGAGCAGCGCCACCGTCGACGCCCCGCTCCCGGTATAGAAGACCGCGGCGTGGAGACCGTCGGGCCAGGTGACACGGCGACAAAGCATGCGGCCGTTACGGTTGTCGAACAGCGTCGCGCCGCCGGTCATGACGGTGGCGACATCGTAGCCGCTGCCACGGCCGCCCTGGACCGCGCGGTGGAGCGCGATGGCCTCGGCGACGGTCGGCCTGGGCTGGCCGGCGGCCTCTCGCAGCGCGGCGAAGGCCGCGGCGGTCAGCGCGGCGGAGGCGCCGAGGCCGGGCTTCTTCGGGCCAACGCCGAGGTCGCCCTTGATGTGGAGGTGGCCTCCGGACGGGAGGCCCGTCACCCGTTCGAGGGCGCCGGCGACGATGGGGACGACATCCGGCTCGGCGTCCACGAGCCCGAGCGCGTCGGAGCTCACCTTCCAGGCGGCCCCACCGATCTGGACCTCGACCGTCAGGCGGCGGTCCACCGACACGGCGAGGGCGACGCCGCCGGGGCCGGCGACCGTGTATTCGCCGGCAACCATCAGCTTGCCGGGGGCGCTTGCGCGGATCACGGGCGCTCCTGAGTCACGAGGCGAACGGTCGCGCCCTGCCCGGGGCGCGCCACGAACGTATGCGCTACGCCGGCGATGGGCGTCAATCTCCGCGACACGGCCTCGACGTCCGCACCAGCGCAGAAGACCTTGACGTTGGGTCCGGCGTCCATAGTGAACCCACACGCTACCCCGTCAGCCCGGATCCGCTCAACCTCACGCAAGACCGCGAGCGACGCCGGCTGCCAATAGAGGATCGGAGGATCCGCGCCCAGGGCGGACGCGTGCATCCGCATCGTCGACAACTCCATCGCCGAGACCAGCGCCTCGAAGTCACGCCGCTCGAGCGCGGCGAGCGCCTCTCGGAAGGTCTCGCCGGACTGCGCGACCCACCCGGCGTAGAGCGGCGAGGTCCGCGCCGTCCGTTGCATCGCCGCCCGGGATCCGATCGCCTTGGGCCCGGTGCCGACGACCGCGATGACCACGGCGAGGTCCCAGTGATCCGGCGGCGCGACCGGGCGCGCCCATGACCCCTCCCAAGCCACCCAGCCGCCGAAGACGCTGCGGCTGGCGCTCCCGGATCCGAGGCGCGCGAGCGCGCTGAGCTCCCGGGGCGGGAGGTCGAGGCCCGCGCAGCGAGCGGCAGCAGCCGCCAGCGCGGCCATCGACGAAGCCGACGAGGCCAGGCCCGCGGCGGTGGGCACGTGGTTGACGCTGTCGACACGGAACGGGGCCGCGACGTCGGCCAGCGCACGAACGCGATCGAGGACGACCCGCGCGCGGGCGGTGGCGGCGGCGTCGAGCTCGGTCCCGCCGAGGAAGACCCGGTCGGTGTCGGCGTCGGGATCGAAGGCGACTCGGGTCACGGTGTGGAGGCCGTCGAGGGTGAGCGAGAGGCTCGGGACCGCGGGCAGGTTCTTGTCTTCGGGCCGCGGGGCGGGCGCCTTACCCCAGTACTTGACCAGGGCGATGTTGACGTTGGCGCGGGCCTCGACGGCGCCGTCGATGACCAGCTCGCTCATCGGGCCAGCTCGTCTCCGGCGTAGCCGGGCGAGGGCGTCGCGGAGCTCGTGGGGCACGTTGTGGCGGCGCTCATGCGGGGAAGACCTCCTGTGCCCCAGCCTGCACAAGCGCGGCACGGAGGTCCAGGGTCTTCGGCGCCAGGATCAGCGCCGCCCCTCCCATCCCGGCGCCGGTGAGCTTGGCGCCCCAGGCGCCCGCGTCTCGCGCCGCTGCGCACACCGCGTCGAGGGTGTCCGTGCTGACGCCGACCTCGCGTAGCCGCTCGTGGCCTCGGTCGAGGAGGCGCCCGAGCGGCGCCCACGCACCATCGGCGAGGAGGCCGCGCGCGGCCTCGGTGTCCCGGCGCGACGCGTCGAGCAAGGTCTCGAAGCGGCGGAGGTGCGCCTCCGCCCAGTCGGCGACGGCTTCCACCGCGACTCGGGTGGAGGGCCCGCGCGGCGTCGTGGCGATCCAGAGCGGACGCGACTCCGGGGCATCGACCGGGGTCACCTGCCCGGCCTCGAACCAGACCGGCTGCCCGTAGGCCGCGACGCTGTCGTCGACGCCCGAGGGTCGGCCGTGGGCCAGGCGCTCGAGGCCATGGGCGAGGCGCCGGACCTCTTCCCGCTCGGTCGCACCGAGCGCACGAACGAGCGCGACCGCGAGCGCGGCGGAGCTCCCGAGCCCGCTCCCGATCGGGAGCGTCCCCCCGACGACCAGGCCGATCGCGTCCGGATCGACGCCGAGGTGCGCGACCATGCGGCGAACGTGCTCGAGCGCCTCGGGGGGGCACCGCCAAGGGGACGGCCCCGGCGTCACCGCGACCTCGACCGTCCGGCCCCGGACCGGCACCGCGAGGGCGGGGGCGCCGTGAACGACGAAGTGCTCGCCGAGCAGGATCGCCTTACCCGGCGCGGCTCCGGAGCCGGGCGCGGTCGGTGGATCGATTGGCATGAGGCTCCGAGTCGAGACGGGGGCAGCCCACCGTCGAGCCGGCGAGCGCTCCCTCTGCTACCGCCCTGCCCCCTCGCTGTCGAGCCGAATCACCGGCGCGCCCCGAAGGCGCGTCGGCCCCCGCCTCTGCAACGGAGACGGGGCCGACCGTGACGCTCTCGCTCAGCTACAGCCGGTGGTCGACCCGCAGGTGAGGCACTTCAGGCAGGTGCCGTTGCGAACGAGGGTCATGTGCCCGCACTCGCCGCAGGCGTCGCCCTCGTAGCCCTTCATGCGGGCGATGCTCGCGGCGTTGCCGGCGCTGGTGCCGCTGCCGACCATCTGGAGCCCCGCCCCGCCGACGCTCAGGATCGGGCTCGGGGCGCTCGCCTTCATGGTCTCCGGCGGGGACTCGCTCTTCGTGGACGACGACAGATCGATGTGCCCGGAGCGCGGGACCAGCGGGCGCGAGTTGCCGACCTCGTCGACGCCCGGACCGTTGAGATCGTCGGGCTTCACCTGCGCCAGCTCGTGGCGGCCCAGGTAGGTCACCGCCAGCTCGCGGAAGATGTAGTCGATGATCGAGGTCGAGAGCTTGATGTAGGGGTTGCCCTGCACCATGCCGTTGGGCTCGAAGCGGGTGAAGAGGAAGGCGTCGACGTACTCCTCTAGCGGCACGCCGTGCTGGAGCCCCAGGGACACGGCGATCGCGAAGCAGTTCATCATGCTCCGGAAGGCGGCGCCCTCCTTGTGCATGTCGAGGAAGATCTCGCCGAGGGAGCCGTCCTCGTACTCGCCCGTCCGCAGGTAGACGTTGTGCCCGCCGATCGACGCCTTCTGGGTGTAGCCGGCGCGGCGGAACGGGAGCTTGCGGCGCTTCGCCCCCCAGCGCTCGACGGCCCGCTCGGCCTGCTCGATCGGCGACGGGAGCGGCGCGGGGGTCTCCTCCTCGTCGAAGCCGAGGTCGTCGGACGACGAGGTCGACAGCGGCTGGCTCAGCTTGGAGCCATCGCGGTAGAGGGCGTTCGCCTTGAGCCCGAGCTTCCAGGAGAGCGAGTAGGCGTGCTTGACGGACTCGACGGACGCCTCGTTCGGGAGGTTGATCGTCTTCGAGATCGCGCCGGAGAGGAACGGCTGCGCCGCGGCCATCATCCGGATGTGCGCCTCGGGGGCGATGAAGCGGGTGCCGTAGCGGCCGCACTTGTTGGCGCAGTCGAAGACCGGCAGGTGATGGGCCTTCAGGCCGGGGGCGCCCTCGACGGTCATGCGACCGCAGATGACGTCGTTGGCGGCCTGGATCTCGGCGCGGCTGAACCCGAGCTCGGTCAACAGATCGAAGCCCGGCGCGGCGAGCTTGTCGGCCGGGACGCCGAGCGGACCGGTGATGACGTCTGTGCCGATGACCCACGGGTTGAAGGCGAACGAGATCTCGAAGGCGCGGCCGAGCTCCTCGTCGAGGCGGTCGAGCACCTCGGCGGTGAAGCCCTTGGCGAGCAGCGAGTCGCGGTTGATGTGCGGCGCGCCCTCGAGCTTCCCGGTACCCTTGCAGAAGGTCACGATCCGCTCGGCGGCCTCCTGGCTGTAGCCGAGGCGGACGAGCGCCTCGGGCACCGACTGGTTGATGATGCGGAAGTAGCCGCCGCCGGCGAGCTTCTTGAACTTCACGAGCGCGAAGTCGGGCTCGATGCCGGTGGTGTCGCAGTCCATCACCAGCCCGATCGTCCCGGTGGGGGCGAGGACCGTGGTCTGGGCGTTGCGGTAGCCGTGGGCCTCACCCAGCTCGAGCGCCTGATCCCAAGCGTTCTTCGCCGCCGCGAGCAGCGGCTTCGGGCAGTAGCGCGGGTCGACGCCGACAGGGGTGACGCTCAGCCCCTCGTAGTCGTCGTCCTTGGCGTTGTAGGCCGCGCGACGGTGGTTCCGGATGACCCGGAGCATGTCGTCGCGGTTCTCCGCGAAGCGCGGGAAGGTCCCGAGCTCCTTGGCCATCTCGGCGCTGGTGGCGTAGGCGACGCCCGTCATCAGCGAGGTGATCGCGCCGCCGATGGCGCGCGCCTCGTCGGAGTCGTAGGGGATCCCGCTGACCATCAGGAAGGTCCCGATGTTGGCGTAGCCGAGGCCGAGGGTCCGGTACTGGTAGGAGAGCTCGGCGATGCGGCGCGACGGGAACTGCGCCATCAAGACCGAGATCTCGAGCACGATGGTCCACAGCCGCACCGAGTGGGTGTAGCTGTCGATGTCGAAGCTCCCGTCCATGCGCCGGAACTTCATCAGGTTCGCGCTGGCGAGGTTGCAGGCCGTGTCGTCGAGGAACATGTACTCGGAGCACGGGTTCGACGCGTTGATGCGGCCACCCTTCGGGCAGGTGTGCCACTCGTTGATGGTCGTGTCGTACTGCAGCCCCGGGTCGGCGCAGCTCCAGGCGGCGTGCGCGATCTGGTCCCACAGATCGCCGGCCTTGATGGTCCGGGCGACCTTGCCGTCGGTCCGGCGGATGAGGTCCCAGTCTCCCCCCGTCTCGACCGCGCGCATGAAGCTGTTGGTCACGCGGACCGAGTTGTTCGAGTTCTGCCCGCTGACGGTGTAGTAGGCCTCGGAGTCCCAGTTGGTGTCGTACTCCGGGAAGTAGACCTCCTTGACGCCCTGCTCGCCGAGCTGGGCCACGCGCCGGATGTAGTTGTCGCTGATGCCGGCGGCGCGCGCGTCGCGGACGGCCTGAGCGAACTCGGGGTTCTTCTTGGCCTTGGCGCTCTCGCCGTTGAGGCCCTTGCGCTTGCCCTCGGCGATGGCCCGCAGGATCGCGTTGAGGTGGGTGTTGTAGGCCCGCGACCCCAGGACGAGGCTCGCGACCTTCTGCTCCTCGATGACCTTCCAGTTGACGTAGATCTCGATGTCCGGGTGGTCGATGTCGAGCGTGACCATCTTGGCCGCCCGTCGGGTCGTCCCGCCGGACTTGATGGCGCCGGCGGCGCGATCGCCGATCTTCAGGAAGCTCATCAGCCCGCTGGACCGCCCGCCGCCGCTGAGCGGCTCCCCTTCGCCGCGCAGCGCCGAGAAGTTCGACCCGGTCCCCGAGCCGTACTTGAAGAGGCGCGCCTCGCGGACCCAGAGGTCCATGATGCCGCCCTCGTTGACCAGATCGTCGTCGACCGACTGAATGAAGCAGGCGTGGGGCTGCGGGTGCTCGTAGGCCGACTCGCTGGGGCGGGGCTCGCCGGTCGCGGCGTCGACGTACCAGTGCCCCTGGGCCGGCCCGTTGACGCCGTAGGCCCAGTAGAGACCGGTGTTGAACCACTGGGGCGAGTTCGGCGCCACCATCTGCATCGCGAGCATGTAGCAGTGCTCGTCGTAGAAGGCGCGGGCGTCCTCCTCGGTGTCGAAGTAGCCGTGCTTGTGGCCCCAGTAGGTCCAGCAGCCGGCGAGACGGCGGAAGACCTGCCGGGCGTCGCTCTCGCCGACGTAGCGCTCGTCGACCGGCAGCTTCACGAGCTTCTTCGTGTCCGCCTCCGAGCGCCGGAGCCACGCGGGGACACCGTCCTCCGAGACGGAACGCAGAGCCACCGGCACGCCCGCCTTGCGGAAGTACTTCTGGGCGAGCACGTCGACCGCGACCTGCGACCACGACGCCGGGACCTGGATGTCCGGCGCCTCGAAGACGACCGTGCCATCGGGGTTGGCGATGCGGGAGGTCCGGGTCGTGAACACGATCGAGTTGAAGGGGTCCTGACCGGGCTGGGTGTATCGACGTTGGATCTGCATGGTGTGCTCGAGGGGTCTGGAGCCAGCGGAAGCGGGGCACAAAGCTCCGCGCGTGCGCCGCGGATGTCGCAGCGCAACACGAGCAATGGCGGTTCGAGTGACGTGCGCCGGCGCGTCCCGGTCTAGTGATCCAATGCGGACGCGCTTGCGAGAATCGTACGCCTCGCTGGGTGTCGGACACCCAGCTGCCAGTAGCGATGCCATGGCCGTCGAGGCGGGACTCATTCATGGAACAAGCCCGGGCGATCGTCAACGGAAAGCCCGGCGCTGAGAACAACATCTTGCGTAGTGAGCGTCAAAAAAACCCTCTATCTTGGGCCATATATGGCAGAGACAGAGGAAATCCGAGCGCTGTCACCTCGTCGTTGCGGAGCTGTTGCCCTGTCATCCCATAAGAGGGGTCGAGTTGCGGAATCCAAACCGGTCGAATCTGCAACTGCCCAAAAAAGGGTGCGATCCGTATCCACAGGCAGCTCGAGCGCCTGTAGACGGCCTGTGGAAGCCGCTCTCCAACCCGCTGGATCCATGTCGCGATCGGCGGATCCTCCGCGGTTCGGCCGTCACCGGCGCGTCACACGGCGCGTCGCCGAGGCCGTCTCCGACCCGCGTTTCGAGCGGACCCGGGAGTTGCGTCGCGGCGGCCCTGACGCTATTTGGGCCACCGCCGACGGCGCGTACCGCGCGGTAGGACACAGGAGGACGAGGTGGCGCGCAACGAGAGCGGCAAGGACGAGAAGAACGCAGCGGTGAACCGGCGCGCGCGTCACGAGTACGAGATCGAGGAGACCTTCGAGGCCGGGATCGTGCTCGTCGGGAGCGAGGTGAAGTCCCTGCGCGAGGGCGCCGTGACCCTCGGTGACGGCTATGTCGTGAGCCTGGGGGGCGACCTCATCCTCTCGAACGTCCACATCAGCGAGTACGCGAACGCCAACCGCCACAACCACGAGCCGACGCGGCCGCGCAAGCTCCTGCTCCACCGGCGCGAGATCGAGCGGATCGCCGAGGCGGTCGAGAGCAAGGGCAGGACCTGCGTCCCGCTGCGCATCTACTTCAAGCATGGGCTCGCCAAGGTCGAGCTCGGCGTCGGACGCGGCAAGAAGAGCTACGACAAGCGCCACGATCTCAAGGAGCGGGACGCCAAACGAGAGATGGACCGGGCCCGCTCCGAGCGCTACTGATCGCCACGCGGGCTCGTTTGCTCCCGCCGCTGGCGATCAGCAGCCCGAACGCCGCGGTGTTGCCGCGACGCGAGCGCCGCTGCTACGTTTCGCGTCAGTCGAGTCGCCCGGTGCGGACTCGGGGAGAGACGATGCGCGTCCTTCGACACCTGACAGCCCTGTTCGTGCTCGCGTCGCTGCTCACGGCGGCGGCGCCGTCCCACGCGACGACCGTCTTGAAGGTCGACATCCCGGAGATGACTACGCTCTCCGAGTGGATCATCCAGGTGCGGGTGACGAACGTCGCCTTCGTCGACCTGCGTGAAGAGGGCAAGGGGCTCTTCACCGACATCAGCCTCGACGTCGTCGACGTCTTCAAGGGGCGCGACGTCCCGAAGCGCTACGTCATGCGGCTCGTCGGCGGGCGAGGCAAAGACGGGATGGCGCTGATGGTCCCGGGGATGCCGGTCTTCTCGGTCGGCCAGCGCGCGGTCCTGTTCCTGGAGAAGACGAACATCGGCCACGTCCCGTGCGGGCTCGGCCAGGGGGTGTGGAGCGTTCATCAATCCAACGCCAGTCAACCCTGGGTCGAGCAGTCCGCCCACGACCTCCATATGATGATCCGCGACGAGCACGGGAACCTGAAGGAGGTCGAACCCGAGCCGATGAGCTGGGGGATGCCGCTGCTGCGCCTCGTCGAGGAGATCTACACCACGCTGGACCGACCGACGGCGACCGAGGAAGTCCCGACCGAGTCCACGCCGCTCGCGCCGTAGTCGCGGAGGCGCGAGCGCGGGCATAGTCGGAGGCCGCCGCGCAGACGGACCGTGTATCGCGGCGGACGCCCGCCCCCCGTTCGGGGACGGGCGCCACCAGGCTTGTCAAAGAGCGCGCGGCCTACCCGCCGCGCGTGGGCGCTGGCTCGGCTCAGAACGGGATGTCGTCGTCGATGGGGTGGGAGGTCCCGGAGACCACCGCGGGACCGGACATCGTCCCGGCGCTCCTGGCCCCGGGCCGGCCGTCGCGGCCCCGACCACCGCCGAGGAAGGTCACGCGCCAGGCGACCACCTGGGTCCAGTACTTCGGCTTGCCGTCCTTGCCGTCGAGCTTGCTCGTCTGGATGCGCCCCTCGACCGCGATCTGGCTGCCCTTGTCGAGGTACTTCAGGCACTTCTCTGCCTGCTTCTCCCACGCGATGACGTTGTGCCAGTCTGCGACCTTCTCGCCTTTGTCCTTGTCCCACCTCTGAGTCGCGAGGCTCATCTTGCACAGCGTCTTGCCGCTCTGGGTGACGCGCTCCTCGGGCGTCCTGCCGAGGTACCCGACGAGGGTGACTGAGTTCACCGACATGGCGCCCCCCTACGCGGCCTGGAGGGCGAGGCCCTCCTCGATGGGATCGCCGTGGACCAGGGTCGTGGCCCCCGCGGCCGCGAGGACCGCCGTCCTGAGCCGCGCCATCCGCTCCGGGTCCTCGAGCAGCGCCGCGCGGCACTTCTCGCGCCCCTGCCCCAGGCGCTCGTCGTCCCAGGCGTACCAGGCGCCCGACTTCTCGAGGACGCCGTGCTCGACGCCGAGATCGATGAGCTCGCCGGCCTGGCAGACGCCACGCCCGTAGATGATGTCGAACTCGCACTTCTGGAACGGCGGCGCGAGCTTGTTCTTGATCACCCGGACCCGGGTGCGGTTGCCGATCGCGTCCTCGCCGTTCTTGACCGAGCCGATACGGCGGATGTCGACCCGCATCGAGGCGTAGAACTTCAGCGCGTTGCCGCCGGTCGTCGTCTCGCTCGACCCGAAGGTCACGCCGATCTTCTGGCGCAGCTGGTTGATGAAGATGATGGTCGTGCCGGTCTCGCTGACCGCCGACGTGAGCTTGCGGAGCGCCTTGCCCATCATCCGGGCCTGGAGCCCCACCTGGGTGTCGCTCATCTCGCCCTCGATCTCGGCCCGCGGGGTGAGCGCGGCGACCGAGTCGACGACGATGAGCCCCACCTCCCCGCTCCGAGCCAGCATGTCGGCGATGTCGAGGGCGTCCTCACCGCAGCTCGGCTGGCTGATGAGCAGGGCGCTCGTGTCGACGCCGAGCTGGTCGGCGTAGCTCAGGTCGATCGCGTGCTCGGCGTCGATGAACGCCGCGACCGCCCCGGTCTTCTGCGCCTCGGCGATCGCCTGGAGCGTCAGCGTCGTCTTGCCCGACGACTCCGGCCCGTAGATCTCGACCACGCGGCCGCGGGGGAACCCGCCGACCCCGAGGGCCACGTCGATCGAGACCGAGCCCGTCGAGAACACCTCCACACCCCGCGCCGCGTCGTCGTCCACGTTCATGATCGTCCCCTCCCCGAACCGCTTGTCGACCGAGCTCTTGAGCCCCGCGAGGCCCCCTCCGAACTGGTTCTTCTTCCGCTTGCTCATCGCTCTACTCCTCCGAGTCTCGGAGCCCGAACGGCCCCGTTTGCGGGCTCGGACGCCCGCAGCTACGCCGGAGACCGCACCGCGCGGCCGCCGGACCGTTCCCGTCAGGCGACGACCTGGAGGTCCACCTGCCCTGGCGCACGACGCCGGTAGGTCAACGCCTCGGCGAGGTGCGCCCTGGTGATGCGCTCGGCGCCGCCGAGGTCCGCGACCGTCCGCGCGACCCGGACGATCCGGTGCCACGCGCGTGCGCTGATCCCGAGTCGACGCCCGGCGCGAGCCAGATACAGGCTCTCCTCCGGGCCGAGCGGCGCGTGGTGCTCGAGCCCCTCGAGGTCGAGCCCAGCGTTGGTGACGCTGCCCTCACCGGCCCGATTCCGCTCGGCCTGGCGCGCTCGGGCCGCGACGACCCGCTTTCGGACGTCCGAAGAGGGTTCGCCCTCCGGCCGGCTCGCGAGCTCCTCCGGCGGCACGCCACTGAGCGCCACGTGGATGTCGATGCGATCGAGGAGCGGCCCGCTGATACGCTGCTGGTACGCCTCGATCCGGCTCTTGCCGCAGCGGCACGGGCGGGTCGGGTCGCCGGCGTGACCGCACGGGCACGGGTTCATCGCCGCGAGCAGCGAGAACGACGCCGGGAAGACCACGCTCCGCCGGCTGCGCGAGACCCGCACGACGCGGTCCTCGAGCGGCGCCCGGAGCGCCTCGAGCGCGTGGCGGCCGAACTCCGCGACCTCGTCGAGGAAGAGGACGCCGCCATGGGCGAGGCTGACCTCTCCCGGGCGCGGCGAGCTCCCGCCACCGACGAGCGCGGCGTAGCTGGCGGTCGCGTGCGGCGCGCGAAAGGGTCGCGTACGACAGAGCGGCGCCCCTGGGTCGAGGAGACCGCTGACGCTGTGGATCCGCGTCACCTCCAGCGCCTCGTCGAGGGTGAGCGGCGGCAGGATCCCCGGCATCGCTCGCGCCAGCAGGGTCTTGCCGCACCCGGGTGGCCCGACCATCAGGAGATTGTGCCCCCCGGCGGCCGCCACCTCGAGCGCGCGGCGCGCCCGCATCTGTCCACGCACGTGGCGGAGGTCGGGGACGCCCGGATCCCTCGTGTCGTGGCTCCGGGGCTCGGCCCGAGACAGCGTCTGCTCGCCCAGGAGCGCCTGCGCGACCTCGACCAGGCTCCCGACGGGGTAGACCTCGACGTCGGGGACGAGCGCGGCCTCGGAGGCGTTCTGACGCGGGACGTAGAGGACCCTCCGCGACCGGCGGCGGGTCGCGAGCGCCGCGTTGATCGCCCCGGGCACCGCACGCACCGCGCCGTCGAGCCCGAGCTCGCCGTAGAAGACCGCGCTCTCGGCCGCGGCCTTCGGGATGATGTCGAAGTGCGCCATCAGCGCGACGGCGAGCGGCAGATCGAAGGCCGTGCCGCTCTTCGGGACGTCGGCCGGGGCGAAGTTCGCGACGAGGCGCTCGTCGGGCCAGGAGTAGCCCGACGCCCGCATCGCTGCGCGGACCCGGTGACGAGACTCCCTGAGGCTCGCCGTCGGGAGCCCCGTCAGGTCGATCCCCGGCATCCCATCCGCTCTGCCGACCTGTACCTCGACGAGACACCCGTCGATCCCGATCAGCCCTACTCCCCGTGCCTTAGCGGTCATCGTGCCCTCCCGTGGCTTGCGATGCCGGGGCTAGAGCAAGTCCCTTGCCAGGACACGATTTCTTTGTTTTCAGCACCTTGCGAGCACGCCAGGTGTCCCACCGTCCCACGTTCTGATACACCTGGTGTCCCACGACCGCGCGAGACCGCCGCTGGCGCGGATCTCCGCGGTCAGGGATGGGACACCCCCTGACACACCGCCGACTGGACCAGCGCTGGAGCCGCGAGCATGGCCGCACCGAAGACCGACCTCCCCCTGGCGACGCTCACCGCCTGGCTCGAGGAGCTGCTCGAGCCGACCGCGATCGCCGACTACGGCCCCAACGGCCTCCAGGTGGAGGCCTGTGACCGGGTCGCCCGCGTCGTCACGGGCGTCACCGCGAACCTCGAGCTCATCGAGGCCGCCCGCGATTTCGGCGCCGACCTCCTCGTCGTGCACCACGGCATCTACTGGGACGGCGCGCCCTACACCGTCACCGGCGCGCTGGGCCGGCGGATCCGGACGCTCATCGACGCGCGGATGTCGCTCGTCGGCTATCACCTGCCGCTCGACGGCCACCCCGAGATCGGCAACGCCGTCAACCTCGCGCGCACCCTCGGCCTCGTCGACCTCGAGCCCGCCTTCGAGCACCGCGGGATGCCCGTCGGGTGCATCGGCCATTTCCGTGAGCCCGTCCCGGCCGACGAGGTCCGGGGGCGCCTCGAGGCGCTGTCCGACCGCCTGCTCTTCTTCCCCCACGGACCGGACCCGGTCAGCTCGGCCGGGATCGTGACGGGCGGCGCGCCGCGCGACGTCCGGGAGGCCATCGACTCCGGGCTCGACCTCTACGTCACCGGCGAGGCGGGCGAGTACTCACAGGCGACGGCCCGCGAGGAGCGCATCAACTTCGCGGCGCTCGGGCACCACCGCTCGGAGCGGTTCGGCCCCCAGGCCCTCGCCGACCACATGGCCGAAGCGTTCCCGAACCTGACCGTCCGCTTCATCGACGTCGACAACCCCGCCTGAGCGGGGCCTCGGTCGCGCTCCGCTGCTCGACTACTTGAAGCGCAGCGCGTCGATGAGGATCGCGGTGTCGAACACCGAGTCCCCCTTGTCGGTCGCGAAGAGGCGCAGGGTGACGGGACCCGTTCCGGCGAGCGCCTGGACGTTCTTGACCGAGTGCTGCCAGAGGACGTTGAAGACGCCGCCCTGGTCGAACTCGATGTCCGAGGGCGTCAAACCGACGAAGTACCGACCGCACTCGCAGTTGTAGGTGCCGACACAGGTGCCGCCGCCCTCCGGGAGGTTGCAGCCGGCCTGGCCGGCGCACTCGGGATCACAGGGCGAGGGGTTGGAGCAGCTACCGCAGCTCCCGTCCTCGTATCCGCAGAGGTCGTCCACGCGGGAGTCCACGAGGGTCAGCTGGCCGTCCGCGCCGACGAGCACCGCCTGGAACGTGTCCTGGTACTGCGAGCCGCAGAACTCCTTGAACTCCTCGCTGAAGAACTTCCAGTAGAACTCGACCTGGACCTTGTCGGCCGGGATGCAGAACGTCTGCTCCATCGTGCCCGTCTCGACCGTGAAGCCGAGGCCGGTCGAGATGAGGCCCATGAACTTGCCGCTGACCGGTGTCGAGCTGCCGAGCTGGGTGATGACGCGGCCGTCACCGACGATCGTCCAGCCCGTCGTGTCGCCGGTCTCGAAGTCGCCGTTGATGATCTCGGCGTTCGAGAGGTTCAGGTTCGTCGCACCGAAGAAGCGCCAGAACGTGCCCGGGTTGTCGGGGTCCTCGTCGGAGACGTAGCGCTGACCGATGACGCCCTCCTCGCCGAACCCGTCGAAGAGCTCGAGGACCTTGTCCCGCGCCCAGGCGCTCTCGACGTAGCCCGAGAACCCGGTGATCGCCTTGGCGCCTGCGGCATAGAGCGAGGTCGCGAGCGTCCCGTTGTACATCGTCCGGCACGCGCCGAGGTTCACCAGGCTACTCGGATAGCCGCGCGAGCTGTGGGCGGTGAAGAAGGACGGCGTCACCGCGTAGCCCTTGTTCGTGATGACCGCGCGCCCGAGGCGGAGGTCGATCTGCGTCTCGTCGACACAGACCCCCTTGCCCGACGCGCCGTCGCCCGACGAGGTCCCCTCGGTCACGAGGCAGCGCGTGCCGTTCGGACAGCCGCCGGTCGGCGACGAGCTCGACACCGTGCACGACTCCTGGGCCTGGATGAGCTGCGAGCAGCTGACCGGGCTGCCGGTCCAGACGACCTCCTGGGCGCCGCGGTGGCGCCAGCCGTACATGTCGCGCATGTCGGCCTCGGAGACCCCGCCGAAGAGCGCCTCGCCGTGGGTGCTGATCGAGGCGACGCCGTAGCTCCAGAGGCGCCGGAAGCGCGCGATGGAGGCGTTGGCGCCCTGAAGCACCGTCCCGCCCTCGAGATCGTAGGTCGGGCACTCCGTGGCGACGATGGCGTTGGCCACGTCGACGCCGTCGTCGGTGGACGCGAACTCGGAGGCGAAGGGCGCGAGGACGATGGCCCGCTTCGAGCCCACGTCGAGCGTGTTCAGCGCGGTCAAGGCGTTGGGTGAGAAGCCCGCTCCGGATGGGTTCGACCCGGCCGCGCGCTTGCCGGCCTCGGTGCCGAGCACCGCGCCGAGGACGCCGTCGTTGAACTGGACCCAGACGCTGTCACCGCCGCCCTCGGCGCGCCCGGCCGCCTTGACCGACGCGTGCCCGGCCAGGTCCGACACGATGGAGTCGACGCTGGCGCCGCCCGCGAGGTCCGAGGCCGCGCCGTCGATGACGGCCTTGTGCGAGTTGCAGTCGTTGGTGAGGACGTGCTCGAGGCAGTCGACCCGGATCGTCGGCGAGACGGCGGTGTAGCTGGTCCCGCCCTCGATCTGGATGCTCGCGCGGAAGTACACGGGGCCGGCGGTCGTGCAGGTCAGCTCGCCCCGGTAGGTGAAGACGCCGTCGGACTCGATCTCGTCGCCGGAGGTGTTGAGGCCGCCGTCGTCCTTCATCCCGGCGACGTCCTCGAGGAGGTTGCCGTTGGCGTCGACGCGCAGGAGCCGCAGCGTGTCCGTGTCGGCGTTGCTGTAAAGAGACGTCGGGATCGTGAAGACGACGTCGCTGTCCTGGCCGACCCAGAGCACCGAAGGCCGCGCCGACAGCGTCGCGTCGAAGCGATAGGCGGGGTTGTAGGTCACGACGATGTTGTCAGTGACGAAGTGGTCCCCGCGGCTCGCGGTCACCGTGATGGTGTTGTCGCCCGGGGTCAGCTGGATGGGGCCGGACTGCCAGAAGGCGCCGAGGGGAATCGCGCCGTTCTGGTCGCCCGCCTGCCAGACGATGGAGTCGGCCTCGCCGAACAGGATCCCGGCGACACGCACGACCGAGCCGACCGACGGCGCGGTCCCGGCGCCGCCCGGGTCGACGATCCGGATGACCAGGCCCGCCCCCGGGAAGCCGTTCGCCGGACCCGACGTATCCGTGTCGGTCGTGTCGACAGGCTGCGTGGTGTCGTCGACGACCTGGGTGTCCTCGAGCGGGGTGGTGTCCAGCTCGTCGGTGTCCGGCTCGGCGGTGTCGTCCTCGTTCGTGTCCTCGTCCGCGTCGTCTGCGGTGTCCCCGATGGCGGTGTCCTCGCCCTCGAAGGTGTCGGTCTGCCCGGTGTCGTCGCCATCGACCTCGTCACCGCCACAGGCGACGAGCGCTGTCGCCCCCAGGAAGAGCAAGGCCGCGAGCGCGGCACGCGCCGCGTGGGAGGTGGGGTCGGTCACGATCGACTCTCCTGGGGATCGGGCGGGCTAGGTGCACCGGGCGGCGACTATATCGAGTCGGCCATTCCTGGGTCAACGACCGGCCTGGCGGGTCAGCGGCGCTCGAAGGTCGCCTCGTCGCTGGTGAGCGAGCGCCCGTCCGGCGTCAACGTCAGGGTCATGCGGCGGCGCTTCGGGGTCAGGCACTTCGACGGACAGGTGCAGGTGACGACCCGCCCGCCCTTGACCGATAGGGTCAGCTCACGGCCACTTCTGTCGCCGGAGACGTCGAAGGCGTCGACGTGAGCGAAGCGGTCGGCGCCGTCGCAGAAACGGTCCGACCAGCTCCGGAGCGGGAGGTCCTGGTCGCTCCGCGCGGTGAGGGTCCCGGTCACGCGCCCATCTTCCTCGGTCAGGGCGAGGTGAAGCACGAGCTTGGCCCCGCGGCGGTCGAAGGCGCCCGTCTCCCACTCACCGGCGAAGCTGTCACCGGCTGCGCCCACGCCCCCCTCCCCGGGCGACGGCGGCGGCGCACCCTCGCGGACGAAGACGCCCGTGTCGTCGCTGAGCTGCATCCCGGACGGCGACAGCGTCAGGGAGAGGCCGCGCCGCCGCTGCTCCACCCGGCACCGCGACGGGCAGGTGCAGGCGAGGACGCGCGGCACGTCGCGCCGCAGGTCGACCTCACCCCGGCTCGCCTCGCCGGACACCCGCGCGGTCGTGACCATCCGGAAGGTCGCGTTCCCACCGCAGCTCGTCTCCACCCACGAGGCCGGGGCGTCGTGCCAGATCTCCTCGTACAGCTCTCCCTGAACGGTCGCGCCGTCCTGGAAGAGGTCGAGCGTGCGCTTCACGTGGCGGTCGAGCACCACCCGCGGGGCTTGGAACCAGGTGCCCGACACGGCCCCCTTGGGACCCGGTGTATCAATGGTCGGACGCGGTGGCGTATCTACCGGGACAGGCACCACGACCGCGACGTCGCTCGGCGGCTCGACCGGAGGCGGAACGGGGTCCGGGGTCGGGGTCGGCGGAGCGGGCGTGTCCGAGAGCGCCGCGCGGAGGTCGTTGAGCTCCTTGACGACCGCGGTGATGGTCTCGTCGGTGACGCTGCCGTCGCCCCGCGCGATGCCCTCGAGGGTCCCCTGGCACTTCGGCCGCATCGCGCGCATGAACATGCCGAAGGCGTCGTCCCGATCGGGGTTCGCGGCCACCGCGGCGTCGAGCCAGCCGCAGGCCGCGCCGAGCTCCGCGACGTCCGTGGCACCGGCGGTCCCCCCCGCCGTGAAGGTCGCGAGCGCCGCGATCAGCGCCACGGAACGGGCGGTCCAACCAGCCATCATGTCTCGCTCCCCGGGCGAACCGGTGTCGGGGTCGACGGCGTCGGGACGGCGTCGAGGGTCAGGACCTCGAGCGGGCGCCCCCAGGGCGTCGGGATGGTCATCGCGTCGTCGACGCGGGCGAGGATCTCCTGGTGCGCAGCGCGGAGCAGGACCGCCGGCGGCTCGTCGGGCGCGAGCCACAGATAGAGCCGATCGTCCGGGGCGTAGCCGAGCGCCGGGTCCCGCGTCTCGATCTCGCGACCGGCCGCGAGTCGCGCGACCAGGCCCGCGTCGGTGAAGCGGATCCCGTGGACGAAGCGCGCCACCCCCTCGCAAGCGACGTAGCACCAGCGCGAGCCGACGGTGAGGACGACGTCGTCCCCTCGGACCTCGAGACCGCGATGGAAGAGCGCCTCGACGCGCGGGTTGGGGAGCGGTCGCCCATACAGCGTGAACCGCCCCTCGCGCGTGAGCCCGATGCCGCTGTTGCGACGCAGCGCCTCGAGCACGTCCGGCGGGATACCGGGGCCGACATCGGGATTCACCGCTTCTCCTCTAGCAAGCGTTTGCGCTTCTCCGGGAAAACTCCTATACCGCAGCGCGTGACTGCGGTGTCGTTCCCTATCACGTTCCCTGCCGGATCGCTCGACCCGGACGCGCTCGATGTCGTCCTCCGGCTCCAGGACTCTGGCTACACGACCTACTTCGTAGGTGGCTGTGTACGCGACCTCTTGCTCGGTCGAGAGCCCAAGGACTTCGACGTCGCCACCGACGCGAGGCCCGAGGAGCTCAAGCGCGTCTTCGGCCGACGCTGCCGGATCATCGGGCGGCGATTCAAGCTCGGGCATGTCCATGCCGGATCGAAGGTGATCGAGGTCGCGACCTTCCGCGGCCTCCCCGACGATCAGGAGGTCGCCGCCGACGACTCGGGCTTCGTGGTCCGCGCGAACACCTTCGGCCCGCCCGAGCAGGACGCCCGCAGCCGGGACTTCACGGTCAACGGGCTCTTCTACGACCCGTCGGCCAAGGAGCTCCTCGACTGGGTCGGCGGCCGCGAGGACCTCGAGCAGCGCGTGATGCGCTCCATCGGAGACGCCGACCAGCGCATGCGCGAGGACCCCGTGCGGTTGCTGCGCGCGGTCAAGCTGGCCTCGCGCCTCGGCTTCGAGATCGACGAGGACATCACCTCGATCGCGAGCGAGATCGCCCCGCTGGTGGCGACCTGCCCGATGCCGCGGGTCTCCGAGGAGATCTTCAGGATCTGCGAGTCCGGCCACGCGCGCCGCTCCTTCGAGTGGATGGCCGAGCTGGGCATGCTCGAGGCGCTGCTGCCCGAGGTCTCGGAGCACTTCGAGGACGGCTCGCCGACCCGCGACCGCCTGTACGACTGGCTCGACCAGATCGATCGCCAGACCAAGGCCCACGGCACGCTGCCGCGCCCGTCGACCTTCACGCTGCTGGCCTGGCCGTTCATCCGCCTCGCCCTCGAGGCGCGCGACGAGCGCACCCACGAGTGGGGCAAGTTCGCCCGCGCCGCGACGCACGACCTCGTGATGCGGCTCGGCGTTCCGGTCAAGCACCGCCAGATGTTGCAGTACTCTGCCGACCTGCTGCGCCGGATGGGCGTCAGCCACCGGCGACCGACCCGCGGTCAGCTGCGCTCCCGGGCCCTGCCCGTCACGCTGACCGTCGCGCGGATGGAGTACCTGCTCGGCGGCGACGCCGCCAGCAGCTACGAGGTCTGGGCGGCCGACGCCGAGGCGCAGGGCGTCTGGCCCGCGCCCTTCGAGCCCCGAGACGACGAGCTCGACTTCGACGCGGAGTCACGCGATCGAGGCAACGCCCACAAACAGGACGAGAAGCGCCAGCGCCGCCGACACCGGCGGGGTGGGCGCCGACGCAGGGACGATCACGGCGACGACAGGCCGAAGAGCGATAGGCCGAAGGGCGACAAGCCGAAGTCCAACAAGGTGAAGTCCGACTAGCACTAGCGGGCGTTCGGTACGCGGCAGGATCAAAGCGAGAGGCCAGCCCGGGGGCTGGCCTCTCGTCGTCGTTGTCCGACGGCCGAAGCCGCCGAGACGCTCGGGAGGCGGGTCGGGCTTCTGCCGACACACGCCTCCGGTGTGCGCCTACTTCGGGTCGTACTGTGCGATGATCGCGCGCCCTTCGGGCCGCGGTCGCACGGACATGTGGCCGGCGTCGTTGAGCGCCTCGAGGTCCTTGATGAGGACCTCACACCAGCGCTCGATGTAGGCGTTCTCGCGACCCCGTAGACGCATGACGAACTTCACTCGGTCGCCCTCGGCGAGGAACTTCCGAGCGTGGCCCAGCTTGGTCTCGAGGTCGTGATCACCGGTCTTCGGCCGGAGCTTGATCGTCTTCAGCTTGGCCGTCTTCTGCGGCTTCGTCCGCTTCGACATCTCGTAGCGGAACTTGCCGTAGTCCATGATCTTGCAGACCGGTGGCCGCGCCTCGGGCGCGACCTCCACGAGGTCGAGCCCCGAGTCTCCGGCGATCTGGCGCGCCTCATCCGGCGACATGACGCCGAGCTGCTCACCCTCCGGGCCGATGACCCGGATACTGGGAAAGCGAATCTCGCGATTCACGCGATGCTTGCTGGGGGGTTGTCCCCCACCACGCTGCCCTTTCGTAGGCCCCTCCTTGTCTGGGAACTCGGCGAGTCGAAGATGAGTGGAATGAGTGGGATTATCCCAATCTACCAACCGGCCGACGCCGGCCGCAAGTCACACCGCCGCTCATGCGGCTCGGCGTGTTTACACACAAGCGGAACCCCACCGCAAGCACCGGGCCACACGGGCCTGGCGAGCGCTCTCCGGTCGCGTCAGAAGGAGACGTGAACGAGGCCGGGTCGGCCGCTGACACCCGCGCTGTCGCTGCTCGATCCGTCATCGACGAAGTAGAGCACGACGCCCGTCACCAGCAGGGCCGCGCCCACGCTGTAGAGGACGACGGACGCCGCCTCGAGCGAGTCGAGGGTGCCCGGATCGGGGTCGCCCGAGCCCCGCTCGGAGAGGTACCCGACGTTGGTGCCGACCCCGGCGAGGATCGCCGCCGCGCCGACGCCCCCGAGGACGAAGGCGACCGTGTGGTCCGGGCTGCCCCCGGCGTCGTACTTGTGCACGCCCGAGATGCCGTCGGCGTCGAAGCTCCCGGTGTAGCCGATGCTCGGCGCCGACGCGCCGCGCTCCCACCGCCCGATGTGTACCGTCTCCGAGGCGGACTGGACGACCACGGCGCCATCGAACCCGCCCGCCTCGCTCACCGCCTCGACGAGCGCCGAGGCGTCCCCCTCCGAGGGTTGGGTCAGGACGAGCCCGCCGCTGCGGAACTCGGCGCGCGCGGCCAGCATGGCGCGGATCGGGACCCTCACGGTGAGCGGCTCACCGCGGACGGCGACCCGCTGGAGCCAGCTCCGCTGGAGCCCGCAGGTGACCTGGACGAGCTGCGGGCCGGTCGGCAGACGAACCGGGCCGGCGAGCGGCATCCGCTCGATCTCGGCGCCATTGACGAGGAGGCGGCAGTTGCCGGCGCGCTCCATGTCGAGGGGCTCGACGTGGACCATGAGCTGGCCCGAGCTCGAGAGGACGTCCTCTCGGAGCTCCTCCCAGAGGGCATAGACCGGCGGCGGGTGCTCGGTCCGAGTCGGCTCGGCCCCCGGGAAGCGTCGCGCGAACTCGCGGAAGCGCCGCCGAGCCTCCGGGACGTCGGTCCCGGCCGCCGTCGCGTTGCGGTAGCGGAGCGCAGCCGCGTCCGCGAGCTTCTGGACGAGGTCCGGGCGCTGATCGAGCAGCTCCGGCCGCAAATAGGCGATCTCGAAGGCGCGGCTGAAGTGGAGCTCGGCCTGGGGGAAGTTGGTCGCGTAGTGCGCCGCGGTGCCCGCGTGGAGCTCCGAGGAGATGGTCGCGCGCTCACCCGTCGGAGCCTCGAAGAGCTGCGGGAAGGCGGCGCCGAGCCGCTCTCGCGAGACCTCGGAGGTGACCGGTGGGCCGGCGTCCTGGGCGCTCTTGATGGCCGAGTCGATGAGCGACTGCGACGGCACGTCGCGCGTGACGAACAGGAAGAAGCGCGACTCGGCCTGAGCCGGGGGAGCCACCGCCCAGAGCGCGGTCAGCGAAGACACGAAGAGAAACGGCTTCACGATACGAGCCTCACGAGGTCCTCAAGGCGCCGCACCCAAGGCACAGCGGGCCGAGGATAGGTCGTATCGAGAGGCGGCGCAACGCGGCGGGCGGCGCCCCCGAGCACCCGTCGAGCAGGCCGGCGGGGGGGCGAAGACAGCCGGTCAGCGGGCCCTCGCCGGTCCTTGGGACGCGCCTCGGAGTTACATCGCCCCCCGACGAAGGGTCCGCTCAGAGATGAGTTGAGTGAACGGCCAAGGAGGCGGCCTGCTGGGTGGCTCGGCGGAAGCGCAGGCAGACCGGGCTCCAAGCTTCCGCGGAGCCGTCCAGTCGGTCGGATCCACCGGCCAGACACCAGCAGGGAGCTACGCGAGCAGAGCGTCAGTTCGGCGACTTCAGCCGCTCGAGCTCCTGCTTGGCGATGGTCACGTACTCCTGCTCGGTGGGGAGCTTGGCCGCCGCGTCGACGTAGCGCTGCCAGACGTCGATGGCCTTCGTGTTCTCGCCCTTCTCTTCGTAGGCGTAGGCGAGGTTGAAGAGCGCCTGGGGGTAGCTCGACCGAACGACGAGCGCCTGCTCGTAGGCGGCGATCTCTGCGTCGAGGTTGCCGAGCTTGTTCTCGGCGATGGCGAGGTTGTACCAGCCCTTGTGATAGGAGGGCGCGATCTCGACCGCCTTCTTGTAGGCGTCGCGCTCCTGCTCGAAGAGCGCCTTCTTCGCGGCCTCGTCGGAGGCTCGCTCGGCCTGGCGTGCGTAAGCGATCCCGAGGTTGAACCAAGCGTCCGGGAGCTTCGGGTCGAGGCTGATGGCCTTCTTGTAGACCTCGACGGCCTTGTCGAGCTGCCCGAGCCGGGCGCGCAGGATGCCCTGGTTCACGAGGGAGTCGACCGCCTCGGGGGACACCTGCTCGACGCGCTCGTAGGTCTTGAGCGCGTCCTCGAGGAGGTTCGAGTCCTCGTAGGCGATGGCGAGGTTGTAGAGCGCCTTCTCGTAGCGCGGATCGACGGCGACCGCCTTCTGGTACGCCTCGATCTCCTTCTTGTACTTGCGCTGCTTCGAGTACGCGATGCCGAGGTTGTACCAGGCCTCTTTGTAGTCGGGCTTGAGCCCGACGCACTTCTCGTAGGCCTCGACCGCCTTGTCGACGAGCTTGCCGTTGAAGTACTCGTTGCCGAGCTTGAAGTACTCCTCGGCGGAGTCCTCGCCGTCGTCGGCGGAGGCTACGGGCGCGGTGAACAGGGCCAGGCTGAAGGCCGCTGCACAGGTCGCGAGGAAGGTGCCCCGCATGTAGGGCCGTGTCAGTGTGCTCACGGGCGCGCTCGCTGTCGAATGAAGGGCCACGATCGTCGGAGTCCATCACTAGAAGACCGAGGCGACCATGTCAACGGCGGGAGCCAGTGCGGAGGCACGGAGCCGGCTGTCGAGCGCGTCGCCGCGGGGGGTACGCCGGTCAACAACCCGATCCCCCACCGGGGGGATTCCCGTGGCCCGAGTGGCGTGGGCCTCTCGACCGCGAGGCCCGGGACGCCGAGGTCATTGGACGACGCCCCCACGGGCGAATAGAGTCCAGCGCGCGCCCGTTTGGCACCCGACGACCTTCGGAGGAGCGTCCCATCGTCATGCCGTCCCGTCTGCTCGCGCCCGCCCTCGCCACCCTGCTCGTCGCCGGCTGCAAGCCCGCCTCCGAGCCGGCCCGACACACCGCCTCCAGCGACGCCAACGCCGCCTGGCCGGAGGAGCGAGACGTCGGGCTCGCCACGCCGTCGGGGACGATCGTCGTCGACGCGCCGCCGGTCGACGTCCCCCCCATCGTCGGTGCGCTGGTGGCGGGCGACGAGATCGACGCCGGCGGCGATCCGGACGACCCGGACGCGAGCGCAGACGACGCGAGCGCGGCCGACAGCGAGGACGCGGCGAGCGAGGACACGCTGACGCCGCTCACGGCCCCGTCGATCGTCCTGCCCGAGGAGCTCGTCTCCAAGGTCCGGGCCGCGCCGACCGGGCGCGAGGAGGACGAGGCGCGGAAGCACAACCGAACCGGCCTCCAGAAGCACCGCCGCCTGGAGCTCGACGCCGCGATTCGGGACTACCTGCGCGCGCTCGAGGCGTGGCCGGGCCACGCCTTCTCCAACTACAACCTCGCCTGCGCCTACGCCCTGACCGGGCGCCCGGACGACGCGCTGCGGCACCTGGCCATCCTGTCGGCCATCGGTGACGACATCGCGCGCGATCGCCTGCTCGCGGCCCGAACCGACGCGGACTTCGACGCGATGCACGAGGACCCACGCTTCCGCGAGGTGACCGGCTACACCCCGGTGTACGTCAGCTGGTCGCCCGGCGCCGATCGCCGGCACGAGGCGCAGCGGATCGCCACCGCGCTGCGCAACGTCCACGTCGCCGCGAAGGCCACGCCGACCGCCTGGGAACGGGCCTACTCGCGCCCCACGCTGCTCGTCCGCGACGGGGACCTCGTCGCAGCTCGGGCGGCCCAGGCGGTCAGGGGCGCCGTCTCCCTCGGCTCCATCGATCAACTGGAGACAACGGACCTCGATCTCCGACGGACGGTCGTTCTGGTGCTCCCCGACCCCGGCGCCGCCGAGGGCGGTGACGCGCCCGGCGGCGCCGTCGACGCTCCCGAGGAGGGGGACGGCGGCGGGGTCGACGAGCCCGTCGTCGCGGTCCGCGGTGAAGCCCGCTCCCTCTCCGACCTCATCGGCGTCCGGCTGAACGCGCGCGAGGGGGGCACCGTTCAGAAGCTCCTGCTCAAGCCGACGGGGTTCTTCGAGTGGGAGATCGCCGCGCCGGACGGCGGCCGGACGCTCCGCCGCGGTCGCTACGCGGTCAAGGGCGAGGCCCTCGCGCTGTCCTATCGCGAGGACGTCCAGACCCCGGGGGACGACCCGACCGCCCCCGAGGTGAAGTTCGAGGAGGGCAAGAAGAGCACCCACGCCTTCGCGCTGACGCCCGAGGGGCTCGTCCTCGAGGGGGCGACCTTCCGGCTCCGCTGAGAGGGTGTTGGTGATGCACGCGGCGGGCCCTGGAGCTTGAACGCCCCCGACTTCGTCGTTATGATGAGCTGTCTCCGGGGAGTCGTCCGCGCAAGCTCGCGTCCGCAGACTTGCGATGTGACCGACGGCGACGTGCCAGGTCGGGTTCCGGTGAGAGGGTTCGGTGGCGCTCGCGCCGAGCAGCGCGTATGCTCGCGCTCGCATCGAACCACTTGGATTCTCAGTACTCGAGTCACTCCGTGAGGTAGAGCGATGGCCGGCCAGGACGACAGAGAGCTTCTCGACAAGGGACTCGAGGCGCTCGCCGAGGACGAGACCTCCGAAGAGCAGGAAGCGCTCTTCGAGCACCTGGCGTCGCGGATCGAGGAGCCGGGCCTGCAGGACCGGATCATCGAGCGCTACCAGGACTTCGGCAAGCAGCTCCTCGGCGACGACCTCCCCGGTCGCGTCGACCCGCGCATCGCGAAGGCCCTCGAGCCGATCCTCGGCGACGTCAGCAACGTGCGCGTCCACACGGGACCCGTCGCGAGCGCCGCGGCTCAGGCCATGAACGCACGCGCCTTCGCCATCGGTGACCAGGACGTCTTCGTCGATCCCTCGCAGCTGAGCTCGGATCCGAAGGACAGCGGCGCGCTCCTCGCCCACGAGATCGCGCACACCCGCGACGCCTCGACCGGCTTCGCGCTGTCGTCGAAGCTGGGCAACGACACCACGGCGCGCGAGCAGTTCGCCCACGAGGTCGCGCACATCTTCGCGCGCGAGTGGGACGACGACGGCGAGTCGCCGGCCCGCGACGAGATGGAGCCGACCGGCAAGAAGCGCCCCGGCGGGATGGCCGAGGAGCCCGAGGTCGACAAGGTCACCCTCGCCTTCAAGGTCGTCGAGGTGCTCGAGAAGCAGGAGCGCATGATGGGTGACCGCACCGGCCGCTGGTAGGTCGTCGGGCGCGACGCGCTCACGAACCCACGAGAACGCGCGGCTCTTCCGAGCTCGCGCGTTCGTCGTTTCGAGCCGCGCGGGGCTCATCAGGTCGCGTAGTAGCGCGCGACCTCGGCGTCGATCTCGGCCTGGAACGCCGCCTGCAGCCGCTCGACCATGGGGCCGCGGGCGCCACCGCCGACCGTGGCGCCGTCGAGGGACACCAGCGGCGCGACCCGGAGCGTGGACGAGGTGATGAACGCCTCGTCGGCCGCGGCGAGGCGCTCGCGGCTGACGGACTCCTCCGCGGCCTCGATCCCGAGCGCCCCGGCGAGGACGAGGACCTCGGCCCGGGAGGTCCCGGGCAGGATCCCGGCCGCGATGGGCGGCGTGACGAGGCGCCCGTCCTCGACGAGGAACAGGTTCGAGCTCGCGCCCTCGAGGAGGTGTCCGGCGTCGTCGACGAAGAAGCCCTCGGCGCGCGGATCCGGAGTCAGCTCGGCGAGCACCACCTGGCCCAGAGAGCTCGCGAGGTAGGCCAGGGTCTTGTGATGGGTCAGGTCGTGCCCGCTCGCCGCCCGGCTGTACGGGAGCACGAAGCCGACGACACCGTCGGTGCGCTTGCGGAGGTGTCCCGCCGTCAGCCGCCGCGCGAAGGCGACGACCGTGGGAGGGCCGCCGATCTCGGCGCCCCGGGAGACCGTGAGCCGAAGCGCGGCCTCGGCGCCGCCGGCGGGATCGGCGATGTCGTTGCGCACGAGGAGCTCGCGGAGCGTCGCGGCCAGGCTGTCGGAGTCCGGGACGTCCCGCATCCGCAGGTACTCCGCGGCCCGGGCGAGGCGGTCGAGGTGTCGCCGGAGCTGGATCGGGACGCCGCGGGTCGCGTAGAGCGTCTCGAAGATGCCGTCGGCGACGAGGAATCCGCGATCGAAGGCGCTGATGGTCGCGCGCTCGGCGGGCACGAACGCGCCGTCGAGGTAGACCGTCGGGAAGATGTCCGCGGGTACGTTCATGGGGCCTCCGTCGTCGCCGTCGGCGCGCCGCGTCGCGCGTCGTTCTCGGCGGGTACGGCCGGCGTGGGCCGCGCTGTCGGGTCGTGGAGCGGGCGCCGCTCTCCGGTGGCGCCTTCCCGGCGCCGGGTCGATTGGCGTGCCCGGCGACGCTGGGGTATAGAGGATCGCGGGGCCTGATGGGAAGGAGCGACGTGGCAGCGGCGCTGGACGAACTGCGGAGCGAGGTCGCGAAGAACCCGAGCGACGCCGAGGCGCTGACGCGCTTTGGGCTCGCCTGCCTGGCCGGCGGCGAGGCCGGCGCGTTGCACGACTGGGTGGCGACGCTGCTGGGTGAGGTGGACGCGCCCGACGCGGTGCGCCCCCCGGCGCGAGCGCTCGGCTCGGCCCTGGCTCAGCTGGCCGCGGAGAGCGACGACCCGGCCGAGGCCCTCGAGCTCTACCTGCGCGCGGCGCGCCTCCTCGGAGAGCTCGGCGACGCGCCCGACGCGGCCGCCGAGGCCCTCGCGAGCGCCTGGCGCATCCGCCCCGACGAGCGGGTCGGCGCCCAGGCCCACGCGCTGCTGGGGCGACCGGCGATCGCGACCGCCCCCGAGTACCTCCTCGTCGCCCTGAGTCGGGTCGGCTCGGAGGCGACCCGCGTGCAGTCGCTCCGGCGTCTGGCGGCCATCGAGCTCGAGGCGCGCCATATCGAGCAGGCCCGCGCGCTCTACGAAGAGCTTCGGACCCTCCGGCCCGACGACGCCGACGCGGCGGCCGGCCTCGAGGCCATCGAGGCGCTGCTCTCGAGCGCGGAGTCCGACGTCCGCGAGGCGCGGGAGCAGGTGCCGGGCGCGGCGACCACCGGCGAGGACGCCATCGCCGCGTGGACGCGGGTCGGCGACGCCGAGCGCAAGCGCGGGGACGTCACCGCGGCCGAGGAGGCCTACCGCGCCGCGATCGAGGCCGGCTCCGCCCCGGAGGCCGAGGCGGCCCTCGAGAGCCTGATGCGCGAGAGCGGCCGCCTCGACGACCTGGTCGCCTTCTGGACCGGGCTCCTCGACGGCGCCCCCAGAGCGCGCCAGGTGCTCCTCCGCCGCCGCCTCTTCAGGCTCCTCCACGACGAGCTCGACCGCCCGGAGGAGGCGCGCCGCTTCCTCGTCCTGACGTCGGCCGCGCCCGCCGCCGACGCCGACGACGTCGTCGCCCGAGCCCGCGCCGCCGGCGCCGACGGCGACTGGGACGCCGCCATCCACGTGCTCGAGGACGGCGCCGCGAACGCCGCGTCGCGAGAGGCCAAGATCGCGATCCTGCTCGAGGCGGCGCGCGTCCGCGAGATCGAGCAGGGCGACCTCGCCGCCGCCGAGCGGGCCTACCGCCGCGTCCGGGTGACCGACCCGCGCGACCTCGCCGCGCTGAGCTTCTACCGCCGCTGGTACGCCGACCACGGCGAGCCGCGGCGCGCCTGGGCCAACCTGGTTCAGCTGCATACGCTCCTCGAGGGCCCGGAGCTGGCCGGCGAGCGCATCGACGTCGCGACCGAGATGGCGTCGCTCGCCGAGGAGCAGCTCGAGAGCTGGGACAAGGCTATCGAGGGCTGGCGTCACGTGCTCGAGGACGCGCCGCGGCACCCGACCGCGCTCGCGGAGCTCGCCCGCATCTACGCCGCCGCCGGCCGCTGGCACGCGCTCGTCGACCACACCGAGGCGTGGATCCGCAAGCTCCCGGAAGAGGCGACCGAGCAGAAGATCGAGCTCCTCTTCGAGCTCATCGGCATCTACCAGGATCCGAGCCGGCTCCCGATGCCGGAGCTCGTCGTCCAGACCCACGAGCGCATCGTCGCGCTGTCACCGACCAGCGTCGACGCCCTCGACGGCCTGGCCGGGAGCCTGGCCGAGCGCGAGCAGTGGAAGGAGCTGGTCGGAGTCCTCGGCAAGAAGGTCGAGGTCACCGACGATCCGGAGGAGCTCCTCGGCCTCTTCGAGGAGATTGCCTCGCTCTGGCTCGACCGCGTCCAGTCCGAGACCCAGGCCATCCCGGTCCTCGAGCGTATCCTCGAGCTCGCGCCCGACAACCTCGACGTCATCGACCGGCTCAAGGAGATCTACCGCAAGCGCCACGACTCCGAGCGCCTCTACGCGACCTACGAGCGGGAGCTCGCGCTCCTGAGCGGCGCGGACCGGATCGAGGTGCTGATCGAGCTGGCGACCCTGGCGACCGACCCGCTCTTCCGACCCGACGACGCCATCCGCTGGTGGCGCCAGGTGCTGTCCATCGACGGCCACCACGAGCAGGCCCAGGCCGCGCTCGAGGCGCTCCACGCCGAGCAGAGCGACTGGCCCGGCTACGTCGCGCTCCTCGAGCAGCGCGCCGCCGAGGCGCGGACCCGCAAGCAGAAGGTCGAGGTCCTGCTCGAGCTCGGCGAGATCGTCTACACGCGCCTCGACGACCCCGAGCGGGCCCAGGCCATCTTCACCCAGATCGCCGAGCTGAGCCCGTTCAACACCACCGCCCGTCAGTTCCTCCAGCGCCTCTACGTCGCGCGACGGGCATGGGACGAGCTGCGGGCGCTCTACACGCCGCGAGAGGACTGGAAGAGCTACACGTCGCTGCTGACGGACTTCGCCGACCGCACCGGAGACCGGCAGCTCGCCGCGGACATCCACGTCGAGCTGGCGCGCGCCTTCGAGGAGCACCTCGAGGACACCCTCGGGGCCACGCGGCACCTGGAGCTGGCCCTCAAGGCCGCCCCGGAGCGCACCGACGTCGCGCGGGACCTGCTCGGCCGCGTCGACGCCGGGATCAAGGGCGAGCGCCGCGTGGCGCCGCTCGAGTCCCTCGGCCGCCACGGGGTCGACCCCGCCGAGCGCTTCTCGGCCTGGGAAGAGCTGGCCCGCCTCCAGACGACCGCCGGCCACGGGCCCGAGGCGCTCGAGGCGTGGCGGAGCGCGCTGGTGAACGAGGCCGCGCTGGGGACCGTGGCGAGCGCCGACGGGCTCGAGACCGCCGCGGACGCCGCCGCCGAGTGGCAGGGCGCCTTCGAGGCGATGCAGGAGGCCCTCGGCCGGCTCCCCACCGAGGGCGCGATCGACGCGCGTCTCCGCCTGCACCGCGGGCTCGGGAACCTCGCGAGCGTCCGCCTCGGCCGCACCCCCGACGCCGTGCAGCACTATCGCTGGGTGCTGCAGCTCGCGCCGGGGGACGCGCCGGCCCTCGACGCGCTCGAGAAGATCCACTTCAGCCAGAACGACTTCGAGGGGCTCGAGGAGGTCTTCAAGGCCCGCGCCGACGCCGCCGAGACCGCGACCGAGCGGGTCGCGCCGCTGATCCGCCTGGGGCAGCTCTACGAGGACGTGCTGGTCGACATGGCGCGCGCCGCGTCGGTCTATCAGGAGATCCTCGCCCTCGCGCCCGCCGACGAGGAGGCCCAGGAGGCCGTCGCCCGGGTGCTCGGGCAGGAGGAGGCCTACACCGACCTCGCGGCCATCTTCGAGACGGCGCTGACGCGGCTCGAGGATCCCGACCAGCGCCGGGCCGTGGATCTGCGCCTCGCCACCCTGTACGCCGACAAGCTGGACCAGCCGCTCGCCGCGACCGACCACTACCAGGCCGTTCTCGAGGACGGCGGCGAGGTGGACGGTCCGATCGTCGACGCCCTCGAGCGCCTCTTCGAGGATCCGCGAGCCCGGGTCGCGACCGCCCCGCTGCTCGAGGAGATCTACCGTCGGCGCGAGGACCCGGGGCTCCTGGTCGAGGTCCTGACCGCCCGCCTCGACAGCACCGATCTGACGGTCGAGCGGCTCGCGCTCCTCGACGAGATCGCCATGCTGAGCGAGGGCGCGCTCGGCGACGTCGACTCCGCCTTCGAGGCGATGCTCAACCGCTTCCAGACCGCGCCTGGCGACCGCGACACCTGGCGCGAGCTCGAGCGCCTGGCCGAGGCCACCGACTCCTGGGAGGAGCTCGCGGCGTCCTGGCACGCCCAGGTCGACTCCCCGAACGCGAGCCTGACCGACGCGCGGCGCGTCGCCCTCCGGATGGCCCTGGCCGAGATCTACCACCGGCGCCTGATCGAGGTCGACGAGGCCGTCACCCAGGTCGAGCTCGCCCGCGCCGAGGCGACCGAGCCCGCGGCCGAGCTCGAGGCGCTCGAGGCGCTCGAGGTGCTGTACAAGAAGGTCGCCGAGCTCGACAAGTTCGTCGAGGTCAAGCTCGCCGCCAGCGAGCGCGTCATCAGCCGGGACGCGCGGCGCCGCAAGATCCTCGACGCCTGCCAGGCGCTCTCCGGCCCCCTCGACCGCCTCGACGAGGCCGTCCAGCGCTGCAGCGCGCTCCTCGAGGAGGACCCGGCTGACGCCGACGTCGGCGACGCGCTCGGCGGGATGCTGGCCCGCGCGGACCGCTACGACGCCCTCGACGCCCTGCTCGACCGGCGCCTGTCGGCCATCACCGACCGCGAGCAGCGCGACGCCCTGTCCTTCCAGCAGGCGCTCCTCCGACGTGACCAGCTCGGCCGCTGGGAGGACGCGATCAACCAGCTCCTCGGCCTCATCGACAGCCCGACCGTCGGCTGGGACGCGCGCCAGGCGCTGCTCGAGGTGAGCCGCGCCAAGGAGTCCGAGGCCCAGCGCGACCTCATCCTCGAGGCGCTGAGCGGGCACTACGCCGAGTCCGGCGACGCCGAGGGGCGCCTCGCCGTGCTGCTCGTCGAGGCGGACTTCGCCCCGTCGGCGATCGAGCGCGCGGCGCTCCTGCGCCAGGCCGGCGCGGTGTGCACGCCGGACCCCACCGCTGCCGCCGAGGACCGCGAGAGCGGCATCAACGCGTTCGGGCTCTACTCGCAGGCCCTCTACGAGCAGCCCGAGGACACCGAGACCCTGACGACCCTGGTCGCCCTCGCCGGGGCGCTCGACCACTGGGAGGCCCTGGCCGACAACCTCGAGGAGTGCGGCGGGCAGTCGCCGCCGCGGGCCGGGCTCATGCCGATCTGGCGCGAGATCGCCGTCGCGAGCGAGCGGCACCTCGACGACGTCCCGCGCGCGATAGCCGCGTGGCGTCACCAGCTCGACCTCCGGGCCGCCGACCCCACCGCCGACGCGAGCGAGGCCCTCGACGCGCTCGACCGGCTGTTCGCGGACGCCGGCGACCGGGAGGCCCGGCTCGACATTCTGGAGCGGAAGCGCGAGCAGACGTCCGACCCGGCGGCGATCGTCGACCTCCTCGTCGAGCAAGCGCGCATCCACGAGGCGCTCGACCGGCCGGACGCCGCGACGTCTACGCTGCAGGAGGCGCTCGCCCTCGCGCGCGAGGCCGGCGACGAGCTCAGCGACGCCCGCGCCGACCTGGTGACGCGGCTCGAGACCCTCCTGACCACCGCGGGCCGCCACGCCGACGTCGTGGAGCTCCTCCTCGGCCACGCGGCCGACCACGGAGCGCCGGACGAGGCGCGCCTCCTCCGCTACCGAGCGGCCGAGGTCACGACCGAGCGCCTCGACGACCGGCAGCGCGCCGCCGACATCTATCGCGAGGTGCTCGCGGAGCACCCGACCGACGAGGTCTCCCTCGAGGCCCTCGACGGGATCTTCGGCGAGCTCGAAGACTGGGCGAGCCAGGCCGAGATCAAGGAGGCGCAGCTGGCGCTCGCCCTCGAGGCCGAGGCGCAGACGGAGGCGACGGCGTTGCGGCTGGTCCTCGGCGCGCTGTACGACGAGCGCCTCGACGCCCCTCACGACGCCGCGGCCCGCTACGCCGCGATCCTCGGCGAGGTCCCGGACGAGGCGGACGCGCGGGCGCGGCTCGAGGGGCTGGTCGAGGCGGACCGGGCCGCGGGCTTCGCGCGCTCGGTGCTCGTCGACGCCCACCGGCGGACCGGGGACCACGCCGCCCTCGCCGGCGCGCTCGAGGCGCAGCTCGCCGCTGGCGACCTCGGCGACGACGTGGCCTCGACCCACGCTGAGCTCTCGCACCTCTACCGCGGCCCGCTCGACGCGCCGCAGGACGCGTGGACCCACGCCTGCGCCGCGTACGCCCGAGATCCGCTGGGCGAGGCGAGCGACGCGCTCCGCCGCGAGGTGCTCGAGCTCGCCGACACCCTCGACGACGAGCCCGCGCTGTCGGAGCACCTGCTCGCGGTCGCGGCGACCGTGGTCGACCCGATCGCCCGGCTGGCCCGACGCCTCGACGACATCGCTGCGCTGCGGGAGCGGCAGGCCGACGACGCGCTCCTGCTGCCGCACTGGCGCGGGGTGCTGCGCGACTCGCCGACCCACGCCGACGCCCTCGCCGAGGTCGAGGCCTGGGCCCGGGATCACGACGACGACGAGCTGCTGATCGACGTGCTGACCGGGCGCATCGCCGCGGCGGCGCCCGAGGACCGCGCCGCGCTCCAGGTCGAGCTGGGGCGGGTCATGACCAAGGTCGGCCGGTCGCCGGACGACATCGCCGGTGTCTACCGAGCGGTGCTCACCGCCGATCCCCTCGACCGCGACGCGTTCCTGGCGCTGGTGCGGGTCGAGACCCGGCGCAAGGGGTGGCCGGCGCTCGCCGAGCTGTACCAGGCGCGGCTCGCCCTCACGATCGGGACCGACGAGGCGCCTGGCCTCCGCAAGCGCCTCGCGCGCCTCCGCGCCCAGCACCTCTCGGACCCCGCCGGCGCAGTGGCGCTCTACAGCGAGGTCCTCGACGAGGCGACCGACGACGCCGAGGCCATCGCCGGGCTCGAGGAGCTCTGGGGCGAGGGGCTCGAGCGCGGGACGATCTTCCACCTCCTCGAGCCGCGGTACGAGTCGGTCGAGGACTGGGACAAGCTGATCGCCCTCTACACCTCGACCCTCGAGTCCGAGCAGGACACCGAGCTCCAGGAGCAGTGCCTCCGCAAGATGGCCGCCCTCGAGGCCGTCCTCGATCGCCCGGACGCCGCCTACGCGACGATGAGGGCGCTGGTCGAGCGGAAGGAGGCGACGTCCGAGGACCTCGATCAGCTCGAGGCCCTCGCCGACAAGGCCGACCGCTGGCAGGACCTGGCCACCTTCTACGAGGCGCGCGTCGCCAGCGGGCGCGCCGACGCCGCGATGATGGCGCGGTTGGCGCGGCTCCAGGAGACGCAGACCGGCGACCTCGAGCGCGCCATCCACTTCTACCGCTTCGCCCTCGAGCGCGAGCCCGCCGATCGCGCGGTCCGCGAGCGGCTCGCGGCGCTGCTCGAGCGCACCGCGCGCTGGGACGAGCTCGTCGCCCTGTACGTGGTGAGCGCGGACGCGACCGAGGACGACGACGACCGGGTCGCGCTGTGGTTCGCCGCGGCGCGGCTCCTCGACGACGAGCTCGACCGCCCGGACGAGGCGGTGGAGCTGCTCGAGCAGGTCGTCGACGTCCAGCCCGCCGACCCCGACGCCCACGAGGTGATCGTCGCGCTCCTCGAGCGCATCGGCGAGCACGAGGCGCTCCACGACCACCTGCGGCGCTGGATCGAGATGGTGGCGACGGACGAGCAGGCGGTGGATCTCCAGGTCCGCCTGGGCCGCTCGCTCGTGGGCTCGCCGGGCACGGTGCGCGAGGGGCTCACCGAGCTCGCCGACGTCTTCGGGGCGCGGCCCGACCACCCCGGCGTCGTCATGGCGCTCGAGGAGATGCTCGACCGCGCCGACGAGCTCGAGGCGAGCGGCGAGGACGTCCCCGAGGCGACCCGCGCGGCGACCGCCGAGGCGGCCTCGATGCTGGCGGAGGTCGTCGGCGACGACGCCGGCCCCGAGGTGCTCACGCGGATCGTGGCGGCGCAGCTCCGGGCGATGGCCCCCGGCGAGGAGCGGCAGGCGACCCTGGCGCGCCTGGGCGGGCTGCTCGCCGAGTCCGGAGACTGGGAGCAGGCGTTCGCGCGGTACGCCGAGGCCCTCGAGGAGGATCTCGGCAACGTCGAGCTCGAGGCCGCCCTCGAGGCCATCGCGGCGGAGCACGGCGCGTGGGAGGCCCTGGGAGAGCTGTACGAGCGCTGCGCGGACTCCGCCGAGCGGGCCGAGTCCGTCGCCGATCGTTATCTACTGAAGGTCGGCACAATCCTGCACGACCGCCTCGCGCGGCAAGACGACGCGGTGGCCTGGTTCGAGCGGCTGCTGACGGTGCTCCCGACCAGCCGCGACGCCCTGGAGCCGCTCGCGGCGTACTACCGGGCGCACGAGGACGCCGTCGAGGAGGCGCGGATCCTGTCGCAGTGGGTCGACGCCGCCGACGACGACGAGCTCGCGACCCTGCTGCGCCGGCTCGCGGTCCTCCGGATGGACCAGCTCGGCGACGCCGCCGGCGCCATCGACGCCCTCGAGCGGACGCTGCCCGAGTCGGCCGCCGACGATGACGTGGTGAGCCGCCTCGAGCGCCTCTACGTGAAGACCGGCGCGTTCGATCGGCTCGCGGTCCTGTACGAGAACGCCCTGGAGCTGTGCGACGACGACGCCCGGGAGATCGAGCTCCTCGCCAAGACGGCGCAGGTCTGTGAGACGCGGCTCCACGATCAAGAGCGGGCGCGGGACGCATGCCGCAGGATCCTCGCGATCGACGCGCAGCACGGCTTCGCGCTGACCACTCTCGAGCGCGTCGAGCGCGCGCTCGGCGACTGGGAGGCCGTCGACGAGGTGCTCGGCTGGCGGATCGCGGCGACCACCGCCAAGGATCGGCGGGCGAAGCTGCTCATCGACCGCGCCGAGGTCGCCATGCAGCACCGGAGCGACCCGGACGCCGCCCTCGCCTACGCGAACGAGGCGGACGACCTCGCCGGGCCGGGGGCCGGGCCGGACCACCTGGTCGCGGGCTACGAGCTCCTGCTCCGCAGCGACGACGTCCGGCTCGAGGCGTCACGGCGCCTCCAGCGGCGGTACAAGGCGCGCAAGGCGTGGCCGCGGTTGGTCAACGCCATCATGATCGAGCAGCGCACGACCCTCGTCCCGGACGAGCGGGTGGCGCTGACCGAGCGGGCGGCCGACGTGGCCGAGCGCAAGCTGGGCGACGCCGCGATGGCCTCGCGGCTGGTCGTGACGGCGTTCAAGGCCGACCCGGAGCTGCCGCGCCTGCGCGCGCTGGCCGAGGAGCTGGCCGAGCGGACCGGTGACTGGGCGCCCCTGGTGGCCGCCGGCGCCAACGCCCTCGAGGGGGCGCGCGGGGCGGACCTCGTGGTCGACCTCGGGATGTGGCTGGCGCCGCTGCAGGAGAAGGCCGACGACGCGGCGGCGGCGGTACGGACCTACGAGACGGTGCTCGGCGCGGACCCGGGCTGCGCCCCCGCGGTCGAAGAGCTCATGCGGCTCTACGAGACAGTGGGGGACTGGCGCGGGCTGAAGGACCTCCTGTTGGGTCGCCTCAACGAGGTGAAGGACGACGACGAGCGCGAGGAGACGCTGCTCCGGCTGGCGGGTGTCGTGGCCGAGCACGAGTCGCCCGCCGCGGCGGTGCCGATCCTGCGGGAGCTCCTGGCCGTACGCCCGGAGAACGCCGAGGTGCTCGAGCGGCTCCACGCGCTGCTGCCGCAGGCGGCCTTCGGGGCGGCGGCGGCCGAGGTCCTCGAGCCGGTCTACCGGCAGTCGGCGGCGTGGAAGCGGCTCGTCGACCTGTACGAGACGCGGGCCGCGGCCCTCGACGCGCCGAACGACCGCGCAGCGCTGCTCCGGAGCGCGGCGACGGTCTACGAGGAGTACCTCGAGGACCGGATCGCGGCGTTCAAGACCTGGGCGCGCTCGGTCCACGAGGCGCCCGACGAGCGCGCCGGGATCCGCCAGATGGAGCGGCTCGGCGCGTCGATCGGCGCGTGGGACCAGCTCGTGCGGGTGCTCGGCGAGGTCCGTGCGCGGATGAGCGAGCGGGCCGCCCAGCGGGACGCGCTGCTGCACATGGCGCAGATCCACGAGGTCCACCTGACGGCGCCGGAGAAGGCCATCGTCAACCTGCTGGCGGTGCTCGAGCTGGAGCCGCGCCACCGCGGGGCGATGGTCGGGCTCCACCGGCTCTACAAGAAGCGCGGAGACCTGCAAGCGCTCGCGGACATGACGCGGACCCTGGCCGCCGTCGAGGCTTCGAACGAGTCCCGGCGGATGCTGTGGAACGATCTGTACGAAGCCGCGACAGAGGCCGGCGACGGCGACGCGATGATGAGCGCGTGCCTGTCGATGCTGTCCCTCGACCCCGGGGACCGCGAGGCGGCCGAGCGGCTCTTGCCGCTCTACGAGGCCGAGGGCCTCTACCCCGAGATGATCGAGGTCATCGCGCGGCTCGCGGACAACACCGAGGACGCCGCCGAGGAGTCGAGGCTCAAGCTCACGCTCGCGCGGCTCCGTGAGGAGCACCTCGACGACCGCGCCGGCGCCATCGAGGCGTACGAAGAGGCGTGGGAGCTCGACGGCGCCCCGCGCGCGGCGGAGCGGCTCGAGGCCTGCTACGCCGAGGACGGACGCTGGTCGAGCCTGGCGAGCCTCCTGCGGGCCCGGATCTCTCGAGCCGAGAGCGCCGAGGAGCAGGTCGCGGTCCAGCTGCGGCTGGCGAAGCTCCAGGCGGGCGAGCTCGCCAACGCCGACGAGGCGACGCAGACCTACGTCGAGGTGCTCGACGAGGCCCCCGAGGAGATGGCGGCCTACGACGCGCTGGTGACGCTCTACGCCAAGCAGCGGCGCTACGCCGAGCTGGCCCGCGTGCTCGAGCGCAAGGCGGACGTCCTCGGCGACGTCCCGGAGGGGCACACCGCCAGGGTTCAGGCGGCCGCGGTGCTGCTCGACCAGCTCGACGACGCGTCCCGCGCGGCGCGCGCGCTGGAGCAGGTGCTCACGGCGTCGCCCGAGCATGCCGAGGGCCTGCTCCTGATGGCGCGGCTCCACGTCAAGCAGGGCGAGCCGGCGAAGGCGGCGGCGCTCTTGAAGACGCTGGTGGCCGAGGTCGAGGGGATGCGCCGCTTCCGGATCCTGCTCGAGCTGGCGCGCATCCACGCCCGTCAGCTCCAGGACCCCGACGGCGCCCTGCCCTTCGCCCGCGAGGCGCGTGAGATCGCGCCGGACAACCCAGCGCTGCACACGCTGCTCCGGGGCCTCCTCGCGGAGACCGGTGACTGGGCCGAGCTCCTGCCGCTGCTGACGTCGGACTACGAGGCGGCGAAGGGGGACGGCGAGCGCGGTCGGCGGGCGTTGGCCCTGGCGCGGATCCACCACGAGCGCACCGGCGACGACGAGGCCTTCGCGCTCTGGATCGGGCGCGCCGAGGAGGCGCTGGGCGACGACGACGACGTGGCGGCCCTCGCGGTCGACCACTTCACGGCGCGCGAAGACTGGGACGAGGTCGCGCCTCGGCTCGAGCGCCTGGTCGACCACATGGTCGCGCGGCACGAGGTCGCCGGGCTGGCCGAGCGGGCCCACGAGCTGGGCGGGCTCTTCGAGCGCCTCGGGCAGGACGACAAGGCCGCGGCGGCGTACCGGCGGGCGCTGGAGGCCGACGGGACCTACGTTCCGAACCTGGTCGCGCTGGGCGGGATCCTGATCCGACTCGGCGAGTGGGCCGAGGCGCAGAAGGTGCACCAGAGCCTGCTGATGCAGAGCGCGCGCATAGAGGACGACGAGGTGCGCGACGACGTCCTGTACAACCTGGCGCTGGCCAGCCTCGAGCTCGGGCAGAAGGCGCGCGCCAAGCAGTACCTGCAGAAGCTCGACAAGCAGGCCCCGGGCCACGCCGCAGCGGCGCTGCTCCGCGAGCGGCTGGGCTGAGAGGCGGTCGGACGACCGCGGGCGGGACGGAGAGGCGGTCGGGACGACCGCGGGCCACAGGTTGGACGGGGCGACCGCGGCCCTGAGGCGGCGGTCGCGACGATCGCGGGCCACAGGTCGAGTGGACGACCGCGGGCCGGCCGCAGACCACACGGTACGCGGCCGGGCGCCGGCGCCGTCAGGAGGCGTAGGCGACCAAGGCGACGAGGCGGGCGAGCTGATCCTCGGAGCCGAGGGCGACGAGGGCGCCGCCGGCGGGGAGCCGGGTCGAGGCGGGCGGGTTGTAGCGGAACGGCCCGTGGGAGCGGGCCCGGACGCCGAGGATCACGCAGCCCGTCACGCGCTGGAGGTCGGCGTCGCGGAGGCGCCGACCGGCAGCCGGGGCGCCTCGCTCGATGGGGATGACGCGCAGGATCTCGGGCAGGTCGGGGGACGCGATGACCGCGGTGGCGAAGCGCGCGAGCTCGGGGTTGCTGATGGCCCGGGCGAGGTGCGACCCGCCCAGCTGCGCTGGCTCGACGGTGGTGACGCGCAGGGCCCGGAACTTCGGGGCGTCGGCCGCGACGGCGACGCGGGCGACGAGCCGGACCTCCGGCGCGGCGTGGCGCGCCATGACGCAGACGAAGAGGTTGTCCCGGGTGGCCTGCAGCGTCGAGACGAGGGCCCGCGCGCGGTCGAGGTGCGCCCGGCTGAGCGTGCCGGGCTCGAAGGCGTCGCCGCAGATCGCCTCGAGCCCGCCGTCACCGGAGTCGGCTTCGCTGACCAGCGCCAGACGATCCGGATCGTGGTCGACGGCGATGATCCGGGTTCGGAGCCGGCGGAGCTCGGCGATGACCTGGCGGCCGACCGCGCCGCAACCGACGACGATCACGTGATCGTGAGGGACCGGTCGGCTCAACGGCCCCTCCGAACCCGCCCCAGCGTCCGGCCGAGGACGGTGGCCGGCACCGCGCGCAGCAGCGCCCGTGTTCGCCGGAGGGCGGCGCGATCGCCGAGCATCAGGAGCGTCGCGCCCTCCTCGACCCGCGCGCTCGGGGCGGGGTTGTAGGTGAAGCCGCCCGAGCGCCCGATGCGGTGACCGATCACGAGGACGCCGGTCCGCTCGGCGAGCTCCGCCTCGGCCAGGGTCCGCCCGGACAGAGGCGCGTGGAGCTCGACCACGACCTCCTCGAGGCGCAGCGCGCGGGTGTCGGGGATCAGCAGCGCGTCGGTGAACGCGAGCAGCGCGGGCCGGACCGCCTCGTTCGCGAGGCGCGCGCCGGACAGGGTGGCCGGGTTCACCGTCGCGACGGCCACGTCGGCGAAGAGCGGCGCGTTCTTCGCGTCGTTGAGCCGCACCACGACCTCGAGGCGCGGGTTGAGCTGGCGCGCGGTGACGCTCAGGAGGAGGTTGTCGCGGTCGTCGGGGAAGGCGGCGACGAGGCCGCGGGCGGACCCGATGTTCGCCGCGAGCAGGGTGTCCTCCTCGAAGCAGTCGCCGACGATGAAGAGAACGTCGGAGCCGTGGGCCTGCATCAGGGTCTCGACACGCTCGGGCTGCAGATCGATGCCGACCACCGGGACCCGGGCGTCGCGGAGCTCCGAGAACGTCCGGCGTCCCGTCAGCCCGAGGCCGCAGACGAGGACGTGGTCACGCTGACCGGCCACCCGGGTCAGGAGCCGCCGCCGCCAGAAGCGATAGACCAGGTCCCCCTCGACGATCACCGCGGCGATGGCGGTCAGGAAGTAGGCGATCGAGGCGCCGCCGAAGAGGATGGTCCCCATCGTGAAGAGCTTCAGCGCGTCGGTGTCGACCGGGATGATCTCGTTGAAGCCGACGGTCGAGATGGTCACGACCGTCATGTAGAGGCACTCGAGGGCGCTGTGCTGGTGGCCGGTGAGCGTCCAGAAGCCGTAGGCGCCGACCGCGAGGACCACGAAGAAGAGGATCGAGGCGCGCACGAGCCGCACGTAGCGCTGTCGGCGCTCCGCCGACGCGGCGACGCTGGCCAGCGAAGAGCCGAGCCGGAACGAGTCGGCGAGCGAGTTGCGCGAGCGGGTCGACATGACTCCCTGAGCGTGACTGCGACGAGCTGCAGGATACCATCGCGCGGTCCTCGGGTCGCCCGCAGAGGCAGACGCCACCTGGGCGTGCCGGGATTTGACGCACACCGCGGCGTTTCGTCTTGACAGCGCATCAGCCCTGGCTAGACTGCGCGTCCGTTAGCCGAGGCGGCTGTTCCAGCCGCAGCAGCTACGGCCAGGTAGCTCAGTTGGTAGAGCAGGGGACTGAAAATCCCCGTGTCGGCGGTTCAAATCCGTCCCTGGCCACCTTCGAGACCCTGCAGTCCTTTTGAGACTCGCGGGGTCTTTCCTTATCTGGGCTCTGTCCGGGCGGCGCGAGCTGGCCGCTGCGGCCGAGGGCCACCTCGCCGGGGCGTCGGGGTGCGCGCCGCTCGAGGCCATGTGCCGCGGGCTCCGAGCGCGGTCCCCGCGGAGAGGCGAGCGACGCGATCAACGCCCTCGGCGATACGCGCTACCCCGCGATCCGCGCGGCGCTGGCGGCCTCGGGCTCGCCGTCCCGCGCCCCAGGGCGCTCTCCGTGGGCCGCGGACCCGCTCGTCACCGCGTGGCGATCAGTACTTCCAGAGCTCGAAGCCGTTGACGCCGTCGGTCGCGCTGAAGAAGACGGTCCCGCCGACGCTCAGGATGGCGCCGCCCCAGCTCGGGCCGTCGAGGTTCATGTCCGTGATGAGGTAGGTCCCGGCCGCGGTCGTGTCGGAGCGCCACGGCTCGTTGCCGTTCACGCCGTCGTTGGCCATGAACATCAGCGTGCTCGCGTCGACGCTGATGAGGTTGTTCGGGCTCGAGCCGGGGACCCCGGCGCGGGCGTCGACGACCCGGGTGGTCCCGGCGGAGGTGCCGTTACTGACCCAGAGCTCGTTGCCCTTGGCGTCGTCCGCGGCGGAGAAGTAGAGGAGGCCGCCGTGAACCAGGAAGGACGCCGGGTTGGAGCTGCCTCCCCCGCTCCGGATGTCCTTCACCAGGGTCATGTTGTTGGCGGCGCCGGTCGAGGTGTAGAGCTCGCGCCCATAGGTCGGCTCGAAGGCCGACCAGACGAGCTTTCCGTTCAGATCCCGTAGGTTCGACGGCGCGCTCGCGCTCGTCCCGGGGTTGAGGTCCTTCACGAGGTACGTGTTCCCGGCGGTCCCGTCCGTGTAGTAGATCTCGGTCCCCGTGTTCGTCGCGCCGTTGCCGGAGCCGACGAAGAAGAGCTTGGTGCCCCCGACGACCGTGAAGGCGCTCGGCGACGAGCTGCTCGAGCCGTTGCGCAGGTTCACGATGAGCGACGCCGTCCCGGTGGCGTTGTCGTAGACCCAGGGCTCGTTGCCGTTGGTGCCGTCGTTGGCGCGGAAGTAGACCTTCGAGCCCAGGGTCGTCATGTAGCGCGGGTCGCCGTTGGCGCCGTCCGGATTGATGTCGGCGACGCGCGTGGCCGCGCCAGCGCCGGTGACCTTCCAGAGCTCGATGCCGTCGACGCAGTCCGTCGCCGAGAAGACGAGCGTGCTCCCGACCGCGGCGAGGTGGTTGGGGGTCGACGGGTCCTCGCCGTCGCAGATGTCGGTGACGAGGACGGTCCCGGCGGAGGTCCCGTCGGTCCGCCACAGCTCGAGACCGTGCAGGCCGTCGTCAGCCCGGAAGTAGACGTGGGAGCCGACCTTCGTGAAGAGGTACGGGCTCGAGCTGGCGCCCGCGTCGGTGTTGATGTCCTTCAGCATCGCGGTCCCGGCCAGGGTCCCGTCGCTCAACCAGAGCTCGCGGCCGTTCACGCCGTCGTCGGCCGAGAAGAGGAGCTCGCCGTCGAGCTCGATGAAGTACGCGGGCGAGGACGACGGTTGGTCGCTGAGGTCGGCCAGGAGCCGCGCGCCGCCGCCATCGACGATCCACGGCTCGCGCCCGTCGACCTGGGTCGTGATGGCGGTGATGACCCCCGTCCCGAACGGCGTGATGCTCCCCGGCGAGCTCCCCTGCGAGCCGGGGTTGAGGTCGTAGCGGAGGGTCCCGCCGATGGTCCCGTCGGTCTCCCAGAGCTCGACGTCGCCGCTCGTGATCGCGGTGTAGTACGCCTTGCCGTTGGACGTGATGGCGGCGCTGGGGTTGGCCGGCAGGAGCCCCGGGTTGGCGTCCGCGAGGCGGAAGGTCCCGGCCGCCGTCCCGTCGCTCACCCACATCTCGAGGTCTTCGGAGATCGTCGCGCTGGTGCTCGCCCGGAAGACGACCCGGGTCGCGTCCAGGGTCCGGATGTTCACCGGGGCGTTCGTCGTGTTGCTCACCACGCCGCCGCCGAAGCCGCTCTTCACGAGCTCCACGCCGCTGGCCGTCGTGTACTTGTAGAGCTGGTAGCCGCTGTTGGAGCCGGACATGTTGGAGCGCGCCCGGAAGAAGAGGGTCGAGCCGGAGACGGCAAGGTAGGCCGGGTTCCCGTTGGTCGTCCCCGAGTAGATGTTGGCCGCCAGGGTCACCGAGGTGCCGTTGGTCCGCCAGAGCTCCTGGCCGTAGGCCCCGCCGTCGGCCGCGGCCCCGTCGTGGGCGCTGAAGTAGACGTAGCTGCCCATCTTCACGAGGTAATTGGGGTTACTGCTGTTGGCGCCGTTACGGATGTCGAACAGCGTCGCGTTGCCGATGGCGCCGGTGCTGCTGTAGAGCTCGAGCCCCTTCGCCAGCGTCGTCGCGCGGAAGATGAGGCGCGTACCGAGGACCGTGAGCTGCTGGGGCGTGCTGGAGTCGTCGCCCGGGTCGAGGTCGAGGACCCGCGCCGTCCCCGCGGCGGTGCCATCGGTGCGCCACAGCTCGACGCCCGTGTCGCCGTCGTCGGCCGTGAAGTAGAGCAGGCCGTTGAAGACCGTCAGCTCCGCCGGGGACGAGCCGAAGGCGCCGGGGTTGATGTCGGCGACCATGTACGTCCCGGCGTCGGTCCCGTCGCTCCGCCACAGCTCGGCGCCGTTCTCGCCGTCGTCGGCCCGGAAGTAGGCGACGCCGCCATACTCGGCGAAGTAGACGGGGTACGAGCTGTCGGCGGCGTTGATGTCCTTGACGAGCCACGTCCCCGGTCCGGTCCCGTCGCTGGCCCACAGCTCGTAGCCCACGACGCCGTCGGTGGCGCGGAAGAAGACCGTCGAGCCGACGACGCCGAAGTAGGCCGGCGAAGAGGAGCCGCTGCCGACGGTGTTGATGTCGCTCACGAGCTGCGGGGCGCGGTGCTCGTAGACCCAGGTCTCGGGGGCGCACGGCGAAGGGTTCCCAGCGGCGTCGACCGCGCGCACCGACACCGTCATCGTGTCGTGGAGCAGCGCCGGGACGGCCACGCCGGCGGCGCCGGTGAAGTTGGCGACCGTGCCCGAGGCGGCGACGGCGCCCGAGCAGTCGCCGCTCCGGAACGCCTGGATCGTCACGGCGCCCGCGGGGGCCGTCCCCTTGGCCTTGGGGTTGGCGCTCGCCGCGGGCGAGCGCGGGGTCAGGCTGGTGAAGGACGGGGCGACCGTCGGGGTGGTGTCGCGGGTCCAGGTGGCGTCGACCGTCGACGACGGGATGCCGGTCAGCGCGCTCTCCTGGTGGACGCCATAGACGTAGACCCCGTCGACCGTCGCGCCGAAGGTGAACGAGAACGCGCCCCCCGAGCAGGTCGCCGTCGCGTCCGCCGCGCCCGAGACGACGACGGTGTTGGAGCCGTTGCAGCTCCCGGCGACGGTCACCTGGTCGCCGTTCGAGACGAGCGGGTTCGGGCTCGGCGAGGAGAGGACCGGCGTCGGCGGGATGCTGGTGTTGCGGGTCCACTGGAAGGCCGTCGACGGCCCGGTGTTCCCGGCGCGGTCGGTCTGCTCCAGGGCGTAGTCGTAGGTCCCGTCGACGCTGGCCGTCAGGTCGAAGCGGAAGGCGCTCGCGACACAGGTGTCGGCGGCGCTCTGGTCGCCGGAGAGCGTCACGATGGCGTTCGTCTCGCAGCTCCCCTGGAGGGCGAAGCTCGTATCGCCCGAGACGTAGGGGTTGTCGGACGGGGCGGTGATGCCGACGGCGCCGGGGGCGACGTTGTCGCGCACCCAGGTGACCGATGTTGCGCTGGAGTCGGTCCCGGCGAGGTTGGTCTGGTGGACGCTGTAGACCCAGGTGCCGTCGGTCGCGGGGGCGACGAGGAACGAGAACGCGGCCCCGGCGCAGGTCTGGCTGTCGCTCGCGGCGCCGCCGAGGTGGACCGTGTAGCCGGTGACACAGGTCCCGGACAGGGTCAGCTGGGTCCCGGGGGCGTAGTGCGGCGAGGTCGGGCTCGTGACGACGGGCGTTGGCGGGATGGTGTTGTCGCGCACCCACTGGAAGAGCACGGAGAGCGAGGCGTTACCTGCGCGATCGGTCTGGACGAGGTTGAAGTTGTAGGTCGTGTTGGTGAGCTTGGTGACCTCGAAGGCGAAGCTCCCGCCGGCCCCGCAGGTCGCGCTGGCGGTGGCCGACCCGGTCATCGCGACGGTGGCGTTGGGCTCGCAGTCGCCGCCGATCTGGATGGTGTCGTCGCCGGAGAAGTAGGGGTTCGCGGGCGGCGAGGTCACGACGATCTCGTCGGGGGGCGTGGTGTCGCGGCGCCAGGTGAAGGTCGCGCTCGGGGACTGGAGCCCGGTGAGCGGGTGCTCCTGGAAGAGCTGGTAGACGTAGCTCCCGTCGGTCGCGGCGGTGACGGTGAACGAGAACGCGCCGCCGGCGCAGGTGACGTGCTGGGTCGAGGCGCCCTGGAGGTAGACCTCGTGCCCCTCGGCGCAGGTCCCGGCGAGGTCGAGGCTCGAGGCGGCGCTGTCGTGGGGGGACGTCGCGGGCGCGGTCACCGAGGGCGCGCTGGGGACGACCGTGTTCCGTACCCAGGAGAACGGGATCGCGGCGGAGTCGTTGCCCGCCGGGTCGGTCTGGAGGAGCGTGTAGTCGTAGGTGCCGTCGACGACGGCGTGGAGGTCGAAGCCGAAGGCGCCCGCGGCGCAGGCCACCTCGTCGCTGTCCTCGCCGTCGAGGTAGACGGTGGCGCCGTCCTCGCAGGTGCCGGCGACCGTGACGTCGTCGGTGGCCGAGGTGTAGGGGTTTTCGGCCGGGGCGGTGACCGTCGGGTCGCTCGGGGCGGCGGTGTCGCGGATCCACTGAAAGCCCGTCGGGGCCGAGGTGTTGGTGGCGGGGTCGGTCTGGACGAGCTGCACGTCGTGGACGCCGTCGCCGCCGACCGCGAGGGTCAGGGCGAAGGCGCCAGCGACGCAGAGCGCGCTGTCGGTCCCGGCGCCGGTCATCGTCACGGTGGCGTCGGTCTCGCAGCTCCCGGACAGGGGCAGCGCCGGGTCGTTGGAGAGGTAGGGGCTCGTGGCGGGGACCAGGACCAGCGGTGGGTCCGGGGCGACGAAGTCGGTCTGGGTGCGCGTGACGGTGACGACGTAGGTGCGCGTCACCGTCGAGGTCACCGCGACGACGACCGGGTTGGCCCCGGTGACGAGCGGGATCGGCTGGGACGGGGCCCCCGACGCGACGACCTGGCCGGCGACGGTGATCGTGTAGCCGACCGGCGCGGTGGGCGTCAGCCGGATGGACGCGGTGTCCGAGGAGACGACGACGTCGTAGCTGAAGTGGTCGGCGGTGAAGTCCGGGACGAGGGCCGCGGACGAGACGGCCAGATCGCTCAGCCCGGGGAAGGCGCCGGAGACCCCGCTCGGGCCGGCGTGGTAGCCGAAGCCGAGGGCCGGAGCGGTCGGGTCGGGGCTCGTGTAGACGGCCGTGACCGGGGCGCTCGGATCGTCGAAGACGAGGCCCTCGGCGCCGCAGCTCCCGAGGTCGACGTCCCACCGCAGGTAGGGGTAGACGACGCCCGGGGCGATGATCCCGTCGACGACGGCGTCACCGGCGTCGGCCGCGTCGTCGGCGGTGGCGCGGGTCCGGAGGCGGCACGCCGCGATGTCGTCGGTGACGCCGAAGGCCAGGTTCCAGTAGGCCTTGCTCGCGGCGGCGCCGCCGGTCTGGAGCTGCTCCTCGCCGCGGTAGACGGCGAGCTGGAAGAGGTAGGCGTCGGCGTCCACGCCCGGCGAGGCGATGACGGCGGCACACGCGGACACGGCGCCGGCGGTGCACTGGTTGCCCGGGGCGCCGGCGCTCGGCGAGACGAGGAGGTCCGGGGCGAAGGTCGAGCCGTCCGAGGTCACGTCGCAGTCGATGGCGACGGCGTCCATATAGATGTCGGTGTCGGCCCCCGGTCCGGCGGTGCAGGCGAGGCCGAGGACGAAGGTCCGGTCGCGGGCGCCGCCGGCGTCGAAGAGGAGGTCGAGGTCCTCGCTGCCGTCGGTGGCGCAGCCGTCGCCGCCGGTGTCGCGGCAGCAGTCGAACTTGGCCGAGCAGAAGACGTCGTCGAAGCTGACGGCGACGTCGAAGAACCCCTGGGTCGCCGGGCGCGCGACGGTCACGTCGAAGCGAACGGCGTTGTCGGCGTTGGGCGCGCAGGTGATCGCGCGCTCGAGGGGCCCGGCCGCGGTCGGGCTCTGGAAGTCGAGTGACGCCGCGGCGACGGCGCCCGCCCCGGTGGTCGCGCCCGCGGCGAAGGCTCCCGCGTCGGCGCTGGGGACCGGCGCCGGGTAGACGCCGACGATCCACAGGCGGACGGTGTTCTGTTCGACCCCGACGGTCGCGTCGCAGGTGCCGACGAGGCTCGCCGAGCCCGCCCCGTCACCGTAGCCGCTCGAGGTCACGCGGCGCTGCCAGACGACGTCTCCGAGGGGGGACGCGCCGTTTCGGACCTCGATGTCCCACACTACGTCCCCGGCGGCCGGGAGCCCGAGGGCGGCGACGGCGATCTCGAGCGGCGGGCCGGACGGATCGGTCGGCGGCGACGTCGCGTCGGCGCACCCGAGCAGTCCAACGGCCACGAGAGCGCCCAGCAGACTGGACCTCATGCGCAACCTCACGCGAAAGACACGTTCTTCGACTTGTTGACGGAGTCCGCCCACGGCGCGGCGCGCGGCCGCATTGAGCTCACGCAGCATGACACCGCCGTCGACGCGCTCGCAAACACTATCGGTGACCCATCAGCCAAGCCGGGATGCGCGGTGACTCAGCGTGGGCGAAGATCCAGCCGGAGGTGAATCCATGGCTGGACGAAAGGTGCGAGACGCGGCCGAGGCGCGAGCATGCTTGGCCGAGGTGG